>ERZ507044.52-NODE-52-length-116945-cov-8.27562_pt1 | contig 116945 bp, 109 predicted proteins | sample MGYA00512870_ERZ507044 | MGnify/ENA metagenome assembly ERZ507044
GTATGCTCAACTGACTTAAGTCTATATGTTCAAATTTTCAATTTGAACAGGTAAATGAAAAAACCAAGTTAACACTTGGTTTATAATGTCGCAATAAAATCTTTTAATATTTCGTAACAATTTACAAATGATGCAACTTCCATACGTTCATCTGGAGTGTGGATGTCTGCCATATTAGGACCCATCGTAATAATATCTAGCGCTGGCATCTTCCCTTTAAAGATTCCCGTTTCTAGTCCACCATGAGTAGCTACTTCTTTTACTTCTGCTCCAGTACGTTTAAAATAAAATGCTTTAAATAAATCACGTAATTTTGAATGTTGGTCGTAATTCCAACCAGGATAATAATTTGCTGGAGTAATTGTGCCACCAAAGGCATCTGCAATAATATCTAATTCATCAACCATGTTCATCACAGCGCTTTTCATTGGTGAACGTAGTAAATAATCTATTTTTAATTGTTTATCTTTAATTGATACTACACCCATATTTAATGAAACCGTTGTCAAATCTTCAATCACTAATGAACGTTCGACAAAACCACTCTTAGCTGCCATCATTAATTTTATAATATCTTTTGATTCTTTTATACTCAACGTTTGTTGTGCAATATCATTATTTAATGATAACTCAACTTTAACACCAGGATCACTAATTTCAAATTCTTCACTAAAATAATCTTGATACTCATCTGCCACTTCCTGAAGTAACTTAAAATCACTTGTACTAGCAAAAACAATTGCACATTCACGGGGAATCGCATTATTTTTTAATCCACCATTTAGATCCACTAGCTGGATATCTAAATTTGCCTTGATCATACCATACATAACTCGAGCAGCCAATTTATTGGCATTTCCTTTACCGCGATGAATTTCACCTCCAGAATGTCCTCCTGATAATCCTTTTATTAATAATGTATAAGTTGGATTTTCATTACTAGTAAAATATAATTCCTTAGTAATCATTACATCACAGCCTCCTGATGAAGTTGTGCAAATTTCTCCTTCATTTTCACTATCTAGCCCAATCATTCTTGTCGCCTTTAATAAACTTGCATCAAAACCTAACGCTCCATCAAGACCAACTTCTTCGGCAACTGTAAAAACACACTCTAAAGGTGGATTTTTAACATTAGGATCACTTAAGATTGCCAACATATAAGCAACTCCATAGCCATCATCTGCTCCTAATGTCGTCCCATTAGCACTAACATAGCCATCTTCAAGATACAAATCTAATGGATCATGTTCAAAATCATGATTACTATCTTTATTCTTTTCATTGACCATATCCATATGTGCTTCCAACATCAGTGTTTCATGATTTTCATATCCTTGACTAGCTTCTTTGTAAATAACAATATTATTTAAGTGATCCCGATGATATCTAAAACCTTTTTCTTTCGCGAATGCTTCAACAAAGTCAGCAATCTTTTCTTCATTATAAGAGCCATGGGGAATTTTACAAATTTCCTCAAAATAATAATTAACTAAAATCTCTGTGTCTAAAACAGCCATTATACCTAACCTCCATTTTCACTATTTTTATTATAACAAAATGTTTAACTAATTAACAAATCAAATTAAATGATGTATAATAATATTATTAAAGGACTTTAATAATTATTTTAATTTAGATTAACCTGTCATTAAATATCACAATCATGTATAGCTTTTAGGAGGACTAGCCAATGAAAAGACAGGCATTAATACTAAGCAGTATTTATTTGATTATAATGTGTCTAGGTTATATTTGGTGCTATCCTTTTTTCAAAATAGAAAATTCTTTTTGATTTGATCTTTAGAACAGTTTTATGGTCAATATCTAGCTATGGATTATATATTGTCTTGCTAATACTAAAAAAATTCAGTTTGTTAAAAAACATTGCTATTAGCAAACCATTTTTAATAACCTGCCTCCCTTACATTTATTTAATTATATTTCTTGTAGAAGGATTCATTGGTTTAGTAATGGTTTTTGTTTTTAAAACATATGTTTTTGCTTACTCTTTTTTCTCAATATTAACTATCCTCCATGCAACCAAATTATCTCAAGATCTTCTCAACAATTATTGTACTTATTAATAATGCAGGAGTGGCGGAATGGCAGACGCGCTAGTTTCAGGTTCTAGTGAGATTTTCTCGTGTGGGTTCAAGTCCCATTTCCTGTACCATAATTAATTTAAAGTTTGTCGATTGTTATCTACAAACTTTTTTGCATTTATTTAATAGCCTAAAGCCCCCTGCTAAACTCACACTAAAGTGAAAAAACTTTTACTCTAGGTTACTATCTGATAGAATATAAGAAAAGCGAGGTAAGTAAATATGATTAGAACACGAAGATCAGCCTTCTTAAAATAGAAAAACTAACTATATATAAATCAAGGAATTTTAGGAACATATAAAACAATGAATCCAAGTTATACTATTTTTCATTTCGACGATGAAACTTTTTCTATCCTATGGAGTGAATATAATTATAAATTTAAATATTTCTATCCAAATTACTTAAATAATCTTAAAACTTACGGTGAAATTAAAAAATATTTCCTAAACAAGAATCTGTTAATTCATTTAACTTTTCCTGTCCACCCTAGGTAACATTCAATGAGTTTTTTTAACAATTAATGATAAGCCACATTACTTATTACCAATTTTCGCAATTGGTAAATACTACAAACAAAATGATAAAACTCTTCTATCACTATCAATTAGAGTACATCATCAATTATGTGGTGCTTACCATGTTTCTCATTTTATTAATGAATTACAAATTATGATTAATGAACATAAATTTATAAAGGAATAATGATATGATTGAAATTAATAAAAAACTAGTACAAAACTTAATTAACGAACAATTTCCTCAATGGAAAGATTTAGTAATTGAACCAGTCGCTAAAAGCGGACATGATAATCGAACATTTCATTTAGGATCAAAGATGACTGTCCGTTTGCCTAGTGGTAAAGGCTATGCAGCCCAAGTTGAAAAAGAACTTACATGGCTACCTTATCTCCAAAAACATTTAACCATGACAATTTCTTCGCCAATAGCTAAAGGTTATCCAAGCTGTGGATATCCATTTTCTTGGTCAATCAACAAATATATAGAAGGTGATACTTTAACAAAGCAAAACATTAATAATTTAAATGAATTTGCTGATGACCTAGCTAAATTCTTAAAAGAATTTCAGAAAATTGATACAACCAATGGTCCTCAAGCAGGACTTCACAACTATTATCGTGGTGGTGATCTAGCAGTATATCACAATGAAACAATCGAAGCTTTAGAAAATCTTAAAACCGTTTTACCAACTGAGCTGCTACTGAAAATCTGGCAACGTGCCCTTAATGCATCAGTATCTGATTTAAATGTTTGGGTTCATGGCGATATAGCCCCTGGCAATTTACTTGTTAAAAATGGTAAATTAGCAGCAGTAATTGATTTTGGTGTTTTAGGTGTTGGAGATCCTTCTTGTGATTATGCAATGGCTTGGACTTTTTTTGAAGAAGAAAGCCGACAGCGATTCTTAAGAAAACTAGATCAAGGGATGATTGATCGTGCTTGTGGCTGGGCTTTATGGAAGGCCCTGATCACATATAATAGCGATGAAGCAGAACGTGCGGAAAATGCTCAATATACAATCAATGAAATTATTAAAGATGAAAAAAAACTTGGTTAAATCCAAGTTTTTTTATCCTTTTTGTTCAATTTTATCTAATGCTTTAATAACATCCCAACAAAAATTATTTGGTTGTGCTAATTCTACGAAATGATGTCGCTTGAATTGTTTCATTACATTTTTTTGGACTCCAGCAAATAAAACATTAATATTATTTTGGCGACATAATTCTACTACATCAATAAACTCCCGGATCCCTGAATCATCGATTGAAGGTACACCACGCATTGAAAAAATAATATTATTACATTCATTTAAAATCTCATTAACTTTTGTAATTATTTGTTCTTGATTTCCAAAAAACAATGGACCAGCCATATAAATTACTTTAGTCCTTTGATGATCATAATTTAACTCCTTATCAAGTCGTTGTGGTTCAATATCACTTGTTTCAATATCTAAATCAGAATTATTGATTACAAATAAAATCATAGATATAAACACTCCAATTACAATTGCAACTGTCAAGTCAAATACAACGGTCGCTAACATTGTTACTAAGAATTGTGTCATACTTGTTTTTATTCGTTTCGAAAAAAATTGTTTAATTTCATGCCATTCATTCATTTTCCAGGCGGTCATAATTAACACACCGGCTAAAGCTGATAAAGGAATTCTTGACATAAATGGACCTAAAACAAACATTGAAATTAGTAAAGCCGCTGCATGAAAAATACTAACTAAACGCGTTTGACCGCCAGCTTTAATCGCAACACTCGTTCTAGCAATAGCAGCTGTAGCAGGAACACCTCCAAAAAAAGGAATAACCATATTACCAATCCCTTGTGCAAAAAGTTCTTGATCAGCATTTAACTTTTCATTTTTCATTTTTCCAGCACTAGCACCGCATAAAAGTGATTCAATCATTCCTAACATAGCAATACTAAATGCAGGAATAATTAGATTTGTTATTGCTGTTAAATTTAAACTATTCAATGACAAACGAGCTTTAGGCAATAATGTAGATGGAATACTCCCGACCTCTGCTACATTAAATTTAAATACTAAATTAATAATCAAAGCAATAATAATTCCAGCTAATGAAGCCGGAAATATATTTCCCCATTTTTTAGGCCATAAAATAATAATTGCTATTACTAGTATCCCAAAAAACAGTGCCTCTAAATTTACATTAAAGCCTAACATACGATAAGATAAGATTTTTTCAATCGAATTGCTTCCTTTCGAAGTAACTCCAAAAAAATTATCAATTTGTCCAGTTGCAATAATTATTGCGATTCCACTCGTAAATCCAGTAATTACACTAGCTGGTATAAATGATACTATCTTACCAAACTTAAATAATGAAGCAATTAATAACATTACCCCAGAAATAAAACTAGCAACAAACACCCCCTGTAAACCATATGTAGTTGACAATCCAATTAAAATTGCTGACATTGCTCCAGTTGGTCCAGAAATTTGATACGATGCCCCAGATAAGCCACCGATCAATAATCCTGCTATAATCGCTGTAATCAAACCAGCCCCAGCATCAGCACCACTACTCACCCCAAAAGCCAAAGCTAACGGCAACGCAACCGCAGCTACGGTTAATCCTGCCAAAATATCCATTACTAGCTTTTGACCATTATAACCTGCAAATTCTTTTTTCAAACTTAATACATAATCTTTAAACATCCTACCCTTTATCCTTTCAAAATACTTTTTTATTATAATGATAAATATTAGTGATTTAAAGTAAAAAATAAATATTTTACTGTTTTTTATTAATATTTCTAACTTATTATAAAAATATCGATAAAATCATCAACCATAAAAAGACTACTACTTCTACTCTAAATACATTAAAAGAGGCTATAACACCTAAAAGTTTAAAAAACTTTATTCCTTATAGCCTCTTTTATTCAGCCTCTCCAATAATATCAATTAATTTAGCCAATGGTTCACTTATATATTTTTCTTGATGATATAAAAGCTTTGTTTTATTATAAAGCAATTCATCTGTTTCCACCGTTTTTAAAGTACCATGCTTTAACTCCTCAGTAACTAAAAGAGTAGGTAAAACCGCAAAACCAAATCCAGCCTTACATGCTTCAATCAGGACCTTTGAATTTACACTTGTCCATTTAGGATATGCTGCCAATCCTCGCAAATATAAACAACTATCAATAATATCTCTAGTTGCACTCCCTTTTTCACGAAGCAAAAGATCATGAGTACAAAGTTCTTTTAATGTAATTTCATTATCCGCAAAATAATCTGGTGCACATAAAACGTTTAATTGATAAGAAGAAAAATCTATTACAATAAAGGGTCCTGGTGGAACTACTCCCTCTACCAAAGCAAGATCGGCTTCTCCACATTCCAAAACTGCCAATGCTTCTTTTGCACTGACCACTTGCACCTCAACCTTAATATTAGGATAGCTGCTTGCAAATTGTTTTAGAATCTTTGGTAACCAAAAGGTTGCAATAGTAATACTTGAAACAACTTTTAGAGGCGCACTCATTTCCAAAACATCTATTTGTTTTTCTAAGTCATGATATAGTGATAAAATTGGAATAACTTTTTCCAATAATAATTTCCCTGCAGGAGTCAATATAATTGCCTTTGATAAACGATCGAATAGGACAGCATTTGTTTGTTGTTCTAATTCCCTAATCGCATGCGATACTCCAGATTGCGTAATAAATAATTGTTTTGCTGCTTTAGTAAAACTCCCTGTATCAACTACTGTTTTAAATATTAATAAATGTCTAAGGTTCATAGCTTTCTCCTATCATGAATAAAAGTAATGTATTTCATTAAATTATATCATTTTACTAATGTATATACAACTTATATAATCTTGATATATAAAGGAGAATATTAATGAAAGCAAATAAACTAAAAGACCTTACATGGTTGTTCTTTATCAATATTTTTATTAGCAGCTTTACATTTGGAGGTGGTTATGTGGTTGTATCAATGGTTCGTAAGTATTTTGTTGAAAAAAGAAAAATTTTCAATGAAAGTGACTTAATCACCATGTCGGCAATTAGCCAAACAACACCTGGAGCAATCGCAATCAATCTTGCGGCATTAGCTGGTTATAAAGTTGCCGGTACCATTGGAACTATCGTTAGTTGCATTGGAGCGATTATTCCGCCAATTACTATTTTGGCAGTTGTTTCATTATGGTATCAAGTTTTTAGTACAAATCACATCATTATGGCTATCTTAAAAGGAATGCAAGCCGGAATTGCTGCTATTATCGTGGATATCCTAATAGGAATGACAAGAGCTATTAATGAACAACATTCAAAATTATTAACCGCGATGATTCCTATTACTTTCATTGCCAGCTATATCTTTAAAGTTAATATCGTTGTAATAATCTTAATTACAATTATCGTAGCCACTGCTCAACTATACTATCGCCGGAGGTACTGCCAATGTTAAATTTATTTATAATTTTCTTTAAAATTGGATTATTCAGTATTGGTGGCGGCTATGCAATCATTCCTTTGATTCAAGAACAGGTCGTCAATAACTATCATTGGATCAGTGCCAATACATTTACTGACATTATCACAATTTCGCAAATGACACCTGGCCCTTTAGCAGTTAATACCTCTACTTTTGTGGGTATTCAACTAGCTGGAATTAGTGGTGCTATCGTTGCTACAATTGGTTGTATTTTTGCTGGAGCAACAATTTCAATTATCCTTTATCTTCTTTTTACTAAATATCAAAAACTAGAAATAATTACAAATATTCTAAATACTTTAAAAGCTACATCAGTTGGTTTGATCATGTCTGCCGGTGCAACAATTTTAATTCTAACTTTTGTTGAAAATAACTCTATCAACTTTTTAGCAATAATTATTTTTGTAATTTCTTTATTATGGTTACAAAAAAAGAAACCTAATCCGATTGCCCTAATGATTATCACAGGAATTATTGGATATTTCGTATATTAAGACAAAACCCGGTTACTAAATCTAATAATGACCTTTGATTTCTTATTTATTCAGCTAGTTCTAAAATGCCTAACTAAAGATTATCTTTATTTCCAATGAACATTTTAACAAAATCAAAAAAAACTGCCTATATGACATTAAGAAGTGTCTAATATGAATGGTTTTGGTCTTGTCTAATTTAATATCAACAATCCATTTTTTACATTACATCAACAAATTAGTCAATCAATTTAATATAGATAATTATCTAGCTTCTAAATTACTTTATTAATAACGCTGATATTCATATCCTAAACTCTAATTAATTATTCTGAATAGATAAAAATAATTGTATTTTTTATTACAAATATTTATCACTTCTTTGATAATTATCAAAATATTTAGTTTTAGTATAGCTTTCCTAACATTATTGAAAGATAACAATCTTACTTCTAATATAAATCAATACTTGACTTCATTGAATATTGAAGATAATAAATGTATACATAATTCAAAATACATGAATATCTCATTATTAAATAATTTTCCTTACTAAACCACTATTCTTATAATTGTGTGACCTAGTTACAGAACTAATTTTAAATTAAAATTATAATAATCTTGAAAATGAATCATAGATTAATAATTATGGAGGAAAAAAATGAATACTAATCAAAAAATTCTTATCGTAGGCGGAGTCGCTGGTGGCGCTTCAGCTGCTGCTCGTCTAAGACGTTTAGATGAATCTGCCAACATTATTATGTTTGAAAAAGATGAATATATATCATTTGCTAACTGTGGTTTACCCTATTATATTGGTGGTGAAATCACTGATCAAGAGGCTTTAACCTTACAAACTCCTGACAGTTTTAAAGCACGCTTTAATGTCGATGTTCGCAACTTTAACGAAGTTACTGCTATTACTCCTGAAACTAAAACCGTTACTGTATATAATCATCAATTACAAAAAGAATATCAGGAAAGTTATGATAAATTACTTCTTTCAATGGGAGCAAAACCAATCAAACCAAATATTCCTGGAATCAATTCAAATAAAGTTTTTACACTTAGAAATATCCCTGATACTTATGCAATAAAAGAATACGTTGATACCCATAAACCAAAACATGCAATTGTTGTAGGTGGGGGATTTATTGGTATTGAAATGGCAGAAAATTTACATTCAACTGGAATAAATGTAACGATTGTAGAAATGGCTAATCAAGTCATTTCTCCGATTGACTATGAGATGGCTTGTGAAGTTCATCAACATCTTATAAGCAAAGGAATTAACTTAGTTTTAGAAACAGAACTTCAAGCTATTAATGAAGCCGGTAACAAGCTGACAGTTACTCTAAATAATCAAACTGTAGATACAGATATGGTAATTATGGCAATTGGTGTGGTACCTGAAACTAAGATTGTAAAAAATACAGAAATTGTAACTAATTCTCGCGGAGCAATCATCGTCAACGATAAGATGGAAACATCAATCAAAGATATATATGCTGTAGGCGATGCTATTGAAATCAAAAATTTTGTTACTAATAAAGCAAGTTATGTACCCCTAGCAGGCCCAGCTAATAAACAAGGACGAATTGCAGCTGATAATATTTGCGGTTTTGATCGCCATTATCAAGGAACACAAGGTTCATCAATTTTAAAAGTCTTTGACTTAACTGTTGCAAGTAGCGGAATCAATGAAAAAACTGCTAGGGAATTAAATCTCAATTACGATAAAGTCTACACATATTCAGCTAATCATGCCGGCTATTATCCAGGTGCGGTCAATATGTCAATAAAAGTCCTTTTTGATAAATCAACGGGAACCATTTTAGGGGCTCAGATAGTTGGTTATGATGGGGTTGACAAGCGCATGGATGTTTTAGCAGCTGCTATTCGTGCCAAAATGACGGGTTTTGATTTAACTGAATTAGAACTTTGCTATGCTCCACCATATGGATCAGCAAAGGATCCTGTTAACATGGCTGGTTTTGTAATTGAAAATATTCTTACTGACAAGATCAAACAATATAATTGGGATGATGTTGCATCACTGCCCCGTGATGGCAGTGTGATTCTATTAGATACTCGTACTGAATTAGAATATGCAAATGGTCACATCGATGGTTACATTAATATTCCATTGGATTCCTTGCGAACTCGTCTTCATGAGCTTAATTTAAATAAACCTATTTATGTAACCTGCCAGATTGGACTTAGAGGCTATATAGCATCACGGATTTTAAGTCAAAATGGTTTTGATACTTATAATCTCAATGGAGGATATCGCTTATATAATACAATTTTTAATCAAGAACATGATGAACCCAAAATCAAGACAATGCATCCTGCTTGTCCCATAGAAAATCCAGAAACAATTAAAATTAATGCCTGCGGTCTTCAGTGTCCAGGTCCGATTGTAAAATTATCAGCATCACTAGAAACTGCTAAAGATGGCGATATTATTGAAATTCAAACTACGGACCCGGCTTTTGCTACAGATCTAGATGGCTATTGTCGTCGTACTGGTAATGAACTAATAGAACTTAGCTGTAATAAAGGAATTAGCAGTGCTAAAATAAAGAAAGGACAGAACAGTATCTCAAACGGAAATAAAAATAATAAAAATATGATTGTTTTCTCTGGAGATTTAGATAAAGCAATTGCATCATTTATTATTGCTAATGGCGCAGCGGCTATGGGACGAAAAGTCACAATGTTCTTTACCTTCTGGGGACTAAATATCATTCGACGACCAGAAAAGGTTAAAATCAAAAAAAATTTTATTTCAAAAATGTTTGCAATGATGATGCCTCGTGGTTCAAAAAAACTATCGCTTTCAAAAATGAATATGGGTGGTATGGGAGCTAAAATGATCCGTACTATTATGAAAGATAAAAATATTGACAGTTTAGAAGATTTAATCAAACTAGCTCAAGATAATGGTGTTGAACTAATTGCCTGTTCGATGAGTATGGATGTAATGGGCATTAAACAAGAAGAATTGATTGATGGTGTTACATTATCGGGAGTTGCTACTATGTTAGCTAACGGTGAAGAATCTGATATGTCACTATTTATATAATAAAAGGAGCTTGGAATTAATTCCAAGTCTCCTTTTTATGATTGTTTCTTTTTTCTTAAAATTCCAATTCCTAAGATGCTGATCAATAATGTTCCCGCCAATATTTGAATAGATACTGAATCACCAGTTTTAGCTGCTGAAGTACTATCATCTTTTGGTATCTCTTTTTCTGGCGTAGGAATAACTGTTACATCACCTTCAACTTTATCGTTTGTATTTACATCTTCTTTTATCACTAATTGATCTAACGCTTGATACAATTGGTCATACATCTCATCGACTTCTGCCTGTGCAGCATTTTCATCATCAATAATTGATTCTACCTTCTCTAACAAGGCTTCAACTTTAGTAAGACTTTCAGAAGTATATTTTTCTTTATCAAGTTTCAATGCAGTATTAAAAATTGATATTAAATTATTTTTATCAGCTTTTTCAACTAATGCTGCGACTACTTCATTTAATTTATTAATTGCTTCATCAACTTCATGTTTCGTAGCATTATCATCATTGAAAACTTCTTTAGCTTTTTGTAAAGTGACTGTAAGTAATTCAATTGATTGAGGGGTATATTTAGCTGTATCTAATTGTTTACTTGCTGAATTGATTGTTTCTTCCAACTCCATTTTATCAACAATCTTAGTAAGTCCTTTAACACTATCTTCCAACTGATCAATTGCTTTTAAGATATCTTCAGATGTAACATCATCATCGTTATAAACTTTAACAGCATTATTTAATGCTTCTTGATATCGCGCAATACTATTAGGGGTGTATGATGAAATATCTAAATCTTTATATTTCTTATAAATTTCCTGTAACTTAGATTTTAAAGTTGTTCCATAAACTTCAAATTCCCATAGTGAATACCCATAATCACTTCCAACTTCAATCCCTAACATCCTTACATATCGTCCTGTTACATCTTTATATGATAATTCATCAAGACCTCCATCGCCATCATTAATATCTGATATATCTGTCCAAACTTGACCATCATTAGAAACTTGCACTTTGTATTTCTTTGCACCGCTTCCTTCCCAATTCAAAATAACTTTAGAAATATTATAAATATCTTGTAAGTCTACATATATCCACTCATCATTAGATTTCCGATTAGATACCCAGCGTGATTGCTTTCCATCAACTATTTCATTTGTACCTTTACCATCAAACGCTAGCGAAGATTCATATGTTTTATTTCCATCTTTCGAATCAACATATTCTGAGCTCGCATTCGAAGATTTATTCAAAGCTAAATTTACATTTGGATTTTCAGGTTCTAATACAGCTTCCCCGTAAACTTCAAATTCCCATAATGAATATCCGTATTTAGAAGCACATTCTATACCTAGCATTTTAACATACCGAGCAGTAACAGTTTCATTAAATGGGATATTTGCAATTCCAGGTTGTCCATTCTCTTCTAGATAAACCTTTTGCCATGTTTTTCCATCTTCAGAGACAAGAATTTGATATTTTTTAGCACCATTTCCTTCCCAATAAAGTTTTACACCCGTTAAATCATAATTCGCTTCTAAATCTATTTGAATATATTCATCATTCGAATTTCTATTTGAAACCCATCTTGATTGATCATTTCCACCATTATTTTCAAAACTTCCATCAATAGCTCTATTTGCAGTATAAACATTGTTATAAACTGAAGAAGCTGTTGCTGTTTTATTTAAAGCAATATTCTCTAAATTTTCTGCTTCAACAAGTTCGCCATAAACTGACCACTGGATGATTTGGTATGATGAGCCACTAGAACCATTTAATTTTAATCTAACATATCGTGCTTCTTGATTACCTAAATCTGAAATGTTCTCATTACCACCTTGTCCATCAATTATAGTTTTTACTGTTTGCCACATTTGTGCATCATCAGAAATCTGAATTTCATAATTAGGTGCATAATTATTTCCCCAATCAACCTGCATACTTGAAATTTTATAAATTCCTTTTAATTCTACATAGATCCATTGATTACCGGCTGCACTCGAAATCCAAGACGTATTGGCTTTATTATCAATTGCATGAGTCGGTAAGTTCAAATCCTTTATTGTACTTGAAAATGCATTTTTATTAGCTGCAATATCCTCATCTTTATAAGAACCATACACAGAAATTTCATAAATACTAATACCATATTTTAAAGTTCTTGATTTATGTGACGAAACTCTAACATAACGCCCATATACAGATTCATCAAAATTGTATTCATCCAATAAGCTACTTCCAGTTGCCATACTATCTTTAACCGTTATCCAGTTATTTTTGTCACTAGAGACCTGAATATCATAATCATCAGAACAAGCGGATTCCCATTGAATGCTCATAGCATTAATTTCTGAATATTGTCCCAAATCAACCATGATCCAGTTCTCATCTTCATTTCGTAATGAACTCCATCTTGTACTTGTATTACCATCTACAACTAATTCTTTAGTATTTCCAGGGTCATTTGTTGACGTACTGCTTGCTTCAACAGATTTATTAAGCGCTATTGAATCACTTGCTTTAAATGTAATTTCCTTAATTTCAAAACAATTTCCATTTCCATCTTTCATGATAATCTTAATATATGGGTAGACTCCTTTTAATTCAATCGTGTCTGTCTTACCATCACCATTACTTACAGATTTCAATAATTCATAATTTTTACCATCTTGAGAAACCATAACATCATAAGCACTAGCATAATTATCACCCCAAAGAATATTCATAGATGCTAAATGTTTATTGTTGCCAGTAAACATACTGATCCATTCATTTTGCGTTTCTTCACTTTGCCAATATGTATTTTCATCACCATCAAAAGCTTTTTCGACTTCGTGTCCAATCATTGAAGAATTAGTATGATAACGATTATCTGAGCCTTCTGATAACGTCATTGTTTGTCCAGCATATGGTAATGCTCCTGAAACAAATGTTGTTTGTGTTTCTTGATTATCATAATTTAAATTTACATTTACAGTTTGATTGGCTGCTGTATCATTGACTGCTACAGAGATTTTTCTTGTATCCTCTGATTCATCAATAATAATACTGCAAGGTTGATCAACAGTAATTATATAGCCATCTTTATATTCCAATGAACCAGCTTGATAGAAATTAATTTGAGTTTGTTTTAAACCGTCATGTCTTACTGCTTGAACTTTTTCGTTATTAGCAATTACAGTAACTGGTGTATTACCGGCATATTGACTAACTGCACCTGCTGTGGTATTTGGTACGACAATATAGGCATAGCTATCATTGCTTGGCTTTAATCCATGATCTAAATAGGCTGTAAAAGTAGCCGGAGTTTCATTCTTTTTTGCTTCATCCCATAATGACGGATTATTAGTTTGAACACTATTACTTACAACTACATCCGTATTTTCTAAGAAAACATATCCAACTTTTCCATTATATAGCCAATTAGTGTTATAAATTTGTTCTTTCGTTCCCTCAGCCACACTTTGACCACCAACATTTACATCTTCAGCTTCGCATTGATTTAATGTTGTATGGATATTGACTCCCTCAGTAGAATTGATCCCCGAACCTAGAGCAACAAATTCATCATCAAAGAAGAAATATCCTTTCTTTACTTGAGTCCCCTTTTTATTCATATCATAAGCAGTATTTCCATATTTACCATTGGATACCCCAATTGTATGTTCAGTTCCATTTGTAAAACGACCTGCATTAGCATAATCTTGAACGATTCGTGCTGCTGTTGTTGTTCCTGGACAATGAGCCCAATCATATGTTGGATAAACGTTAGTATATTCATCTCCGTCAACTGTGATTGTTGAAGCTGCTGATGATGTCCAATAAATTAATTGTCCTCCGTCTTTATCATAACCTGACCAGCTGCCACGCCATTCACCACCGATGATTTGGTTAGAGTCCATTTTAATATTAACTCCGTACCCATCTCGCATGTGAGAAGCATAACCAGAACGCCACATATAATAATTACCATTTTTTCCATTAACTGTATTTTTTCCTTGGATGTTATCAAGGATTGCTTGATATTCATCAGCTCGATCAGGATCTGATTCAATCATTCTCTTAAGTGGATCGATATACTCTGCTGCATAGTTATCATAGCCAACATCATAATCATATGGCCGATATCCAAGGTAAAGCTCCATAATATCTCCTCTGATTGTCCAGCTTGTCCCATCAATCATATAATCAGCCATTAAATCAATGACATCTTGTTCAAATGCATAACTAGTTTCTCTTAGCATATAAATCCAAAAACTCATATCTCTAAACATTGACATTCCATATCCATTAGAATAGAACTGCCTACCATGCATATAGAAACTGTTATCAACCTGAACTGCTTCAGCAGTATTATCATCAGTTTGAACAACTAAGCAATAACTTAAATAATCATCTACAAGTTCTTTTAAATCTAATTTCTTAAATCCTGTAGAATTGGTATGTTTAGTCCCATTTTCTGTAATAATTGCGTAATAAACATAATTTTGATCAAACCATAAATTATTTTGACCTGTACCATATTTAACTGGTGTTTTTTCCAATAATTTATTAAGCATAATATCCATTGCATCTTTACTTACAATGCTTTCCATAAATAAAGCAATTCTAGAAAATCTTAATTGAACTCCAATTTGATTCTCCCACCAGTTAGAAGAAGATGGATTCATTTTTCCCCAATAAACAATTGCTTTATTTAGCTTATTAATTACTTCTTCGTCATGATAAAGAGCGTTTCCCTCTTTATGATAAGCAACTGTAATTGCTTGTAGACGATCAAGAGCTAAATAAGGTGACCATGCTGTTCCATTAGCAGCACTTGATGTCGCTTTGTAGTCAACATCCCCAAAAGCACCATCTTCTTGAATCAAATCAAGATAATCTTTTGCTTTTGAAACATAGCATGTTTCTACTTTTGACCCATCATCAATCGTGTCTAAAGTTAAAAAGTAATCTTTTAAACGCGTTTTGATTGTTGCAAAATCACTCTCACTTGCATAAGTTATATTCATGGAACTTAAAACAAGCCCAAAAGACATAACTAATGACAGGATTATTCTCAATGCCTTTTTAATCATATAATATCCTCCTTTTAAATAATATTGAAAACGCTTACTACATCTATTATTTTTAGTTATTATCACTTGAATTTCAACGAAAAATCACTTGAAAAAGTTTTTTATAAACCTTTATAATCAGTAGAATATGGTTGAATTATAAATGATGAAAACGTCTTTAAATTTTTAAAGACGTTCGTTCAACTATTTTCACACTTAATAATTGTGTCATCGGAATATTATCTTTACGATGAATCCGATCAATTAGATTAGATACCGCCACCTCGCCCATCAGTTCCTTTTGAACTTGAACTGTTGTGATCTGCGGTACTGATTTAACACACAACGGTGTATCGTCAAATCCAACGACACTAATATCCTTGGGGACTTTTAAGCCCATATCTTTTAACGCAGTAATCACAGCAAATGCATTAGAATCATTTGCACATACTAAGACCTCTGGTAATTTTTTAGTATTCAAAATTTCAATTATTTTATCAATTTGATTAGTTAAAACATATTCTTCAATTCCTTGTAGAAAAGAATATTTTTGAATATATTCATCAACCTTTGAATAACTAACAATATTATTCTTTAACAGTGACTGTTTAAATCCAATAAAACGATCCTCAAAACTAAAGGAATAATCAAGATCTCCAAAAAAACCAATCCGTTGATACCCCTTATTAATAACATGCGTAGTCATCATATAACTACCTTGTTTATTATGCGTCAAAACACAATCACACGGTGTACATAATGATGTAAAATCTACTAGAACAACGGGTACACCAATATTTTTAAGCAGCAGCAGGTTACTATCAGATATTTTGCCTACAACTAATATTCCAGCCACTTTCCTTTCTTCAATACATTCAGGTACTACGAAGTGCCCTTCTTCAAAATAATTTAAAATTGAAAAATAACCAAATACTTTTGCTTGTTCAACGATTGACCGTAAAACAATCGAATAAAAGTGTCCTGTATCTGCATAATAACTTTGCATTAAAATACAAATATTTGATTTAGAATAAACTGATAGATATTGTCTTTTTTGATTAATGTAACCCATTTTATCAGCCATTTTTAAAATTTCCAAACGCATTTCATCGCTGACACCAGGCTTATCATTTAGTGCAATTGAAACGGCATTAATTGAAATTCCTAATTTATTAGCAATATCTTTCATCGTCACTTTCATCTTTGTTTCACCTCATTAAATAGTATAGCACATGCTCCTCGATTATAGTACTTCTCCATTTGATGCAATTACTTGTTGATACCAGGTAAATGATTTTTTTCTAATTCTACGCATATCTTTTAAATCATCATTTTCACGATTGACGTAAATAAAACCATATCTTTTCTTCATTTGTGCCCGGCTGCTTAAAATGTCAACCGGTCCCCATGACAAGTAACCACGGCAATCAACACCTTCTTGAATCGCTAATTTCATTTCCTCAAGATGTTTCCTCATATAATCAATACGATAATCATCGATAATTTGGCCATCTGCATTTATTTGATCATTATAACCAAAACCATTTTCCACTATATATATTGGCATTTCATAACGATCATACAATTGTCTTAAAGTAATTCTAAGACCAGTTGGATCAATCGTCCAGCCAAATTCTGACATTTCCAAATAAGGATTCTTTTTAATTACAACATCATTAATATTTGTTAGACTCTCCTCACCATAATGTGAAATTGTCGACATATAATAACTAATAGATAGTGAATCCGTAATCCCTTTCTTTAATATTTCTAAATCACCATCTAAGATTTCAGGCATTGTTCCTTCATTTTTCATATTTGCAAAATAATATGAATTATAATGTCCTCTTGCAAAAACATCTAAAAAAACATAAGCTTCACTTTGAGCCTTCATACTTTCAAGTGTATCAAGAGGATGACAAGTTTCTGGATAACTTTGAACCACTGTCGCCATTCCCATAACCTTACCACCTTTTTGATGAATATATTCATTAATAAGACTATGAGCAATCAAAGTATTATGCATAATTTGATTATCAAACGTTTGAGTATCAACTCCATCCGGACAAACTGCCCCAAAAAACATTTTTGGCCCTTTCTGTAAAATTCCATTTTGTTCATTAAAAATAATCCAATTTTCAACTTTATCATGATAACGATCAACAATCTTTTTGCACAGTTCTACAAATATATCGACTACTTTGCGACTATAAAATCCATTATACTTCTCATATAAAAATGCTGGCATTTCAAAATGATATAAAGTTGGAATTGGTTGAATTCCTCTTTTAAGCAGTGCATCAATAAAATGTTCATAAAACACAAATCCTTTTTCATTATATACTCCTTCATCGCTCATTAAACGTGACCAATCAAGTGAAAAACGATAAGCATTAAATCCCATTTCCTGAAATAAATCAAAATCCTCTTCATAACGATGGTAACTATCGATTCCGTCTTTAAAATCAGAATATTCACCGGTAACTGTTAAATCACAAACCGCTGGTACTTTACCATCCAGTGTATATCCACCTTCACTTTGATGAGCTGTAACTGCCCCACCCCATAAAAAATCTTTTCGTAACATTACTTCTTCCTCCCATTCTATTTCTAGCAGTATAGCTATTTTTTATATAACAAATTACTATTACTGATATAGATTTATTATCTTTAATGTCAGCTTGAATTTCAACTCATAATCACTTGAAAAAAAATTAATTAACTTGAATAAAAAAGAATAATCATAATGATTATTCCATAATTAATCAATAGTTAGTTTATCTAATTTATGTTTATCAACTATTGTTATTTTTCCTCGTGATATTTTTACAATACCCTCTTGACTAAAATATTTTAACATCCTAGTTACAACTTCACGAGCCGTCGCCATATATTTAGCGATTTGTTCATGAGTAATTTTTAACTCTAAAGAATTATTCTTTTCAGCTTCTTCCTTAAGAAAAATAGCTAAGCGTTTATCAACAGACATAAATAAAATTTGCTGCATCGCCCACATAACATCAGAAAAACGATTGGTTGCCATTTTATACCCAAATGTTTCAACATAAATATTTTGCTTCGCCAATTGTTGAAATAAAGTTGCCGTGATTGTAATGATTTCACTATTTTCTTCAATATCAATAAAAACATCAAATGTAATCGTTTCTAAAACACATGATGCCGAAAGAATACATACATCACCTGCAAATAAACGATATAGTGTAATATCACGTCCATCTGGTGATAACATATATGTCCGCAATTGACCCTTTCTCACTAAAACCACACCTAAACAATCATCACTACCACGATGCATTGTTATGCCTTTAGCATAAGTTTGAAGAGTGGCATTTTGTTTTAATAACTCTTTTTCGTTTTCATTTAAATGATCCCAAAAAGTTAAGAATTTTGTTAATTCTTGCTCCATCATTTTCACCCTTTCAAATTAATTCAAATTTTTTAATGCTTTAAAAATGCCATCATCATTAATCGTGTCAGTAACAAAATCACTAGCTGCCTTAACTAAATCATTAGCATTCCCCATAGCAACACCAACTCCAACATGTTTTAACATATCAATATCATTATTCCCATCGCCAAATGCCATTACTTCACCTAAATTAATTTGATAGTGCTTTATCATTTGATCAATTCCCTTATTTTTTCCGCCATCAATAGGGATGATATCCGCAAAGAGCGATGTCCAGCGTGCTGATTTACAATTAGGCATATATGATAATAGTTCACTATCTTTAGTCTCGTCTATATATGCCATTAATTGAATTATCTTACTTTCAATTATTTCATTAACAGCTTTAATGGGATAGCCCTCTTTATTCAGTGATCTAGCAGCTTCATCAAGACGATAATTTTGGATATTACTATAATTACCATTTATTTCTACAAATAATACGGGAATCTGATTTTTGTTAATATATGGTAATAAATTTCTAATATCTTCTCTTTCAATATATTTTTCATGAATAACCACTTCATGATTAAAACAATACTGTCCATTACTTGTGAGAAAACCATCAAACTCGAAACAATCTTGAATCACTTTAAGATTATTAGGTGGCCGCCCAGTAGCAACGAATAATCTAATTCCATTCTTCCGTAATTTTTTTAATGCTTCAAAAGTACTAGATGGCATTAAGTGTGTATCATGATCCAATAGTGTTCCATCAATATCAAAAAATTGCTTTTATCATCTACTTATCCTCATATTATTTTATCTTTTAGTTCTTAACATAATAAAATAATCGTCTTTTTATTATAATGTTTTCCAATACAGTATAGCATATGTAATCCTTCAATTCATAAAAAGAGAAAGTAATAGTTACTTTCTCTTAACTACTATTTGACTAAATCAACAATCAACTCAGTACATTTATCGATTCCAATTTCACCACTATTTAAACATAAATGATAATTTTGCGCTAACCCCCAAACTTGATCAGTATAATATTTATAATTTGCTCGTCTTTTTTTGTCTTTATCAGCTAAACGTTTCTCAGGCTTCTCATCTGTTTCCCCATATAATCTGACGATCCGTTCCACTTTTTTATCAAGATCACTACAAATAAAGATATTAAAACAATCATCTCGATCTCTTAAAATATAATCTGCACATCTCCCAACGATTACACATGGTCCTTCTTGCACTAATTCTAAAATAATCTTTCTTTGCATCATCCAAATATAATCATTCATTGACATCCCATCAATATAATGACCTAAAAAAGCATAAGCAAAAGGATTACTAGATGGTGCATATTCACCATGTTCTTCAATATAATTCACATTTAATCCACTCTCTCGAGCTACTTTTTCAATTAATTCCTTATCATAAAAAGGTATGTTTAATCGTTTTGCTACCTCTTTACCAATTGTTCTACCGCCACTACCAAATTCACGGCTAATTGTAATAATGTTCTTGCGCATGATCTGCACCTCCTCCTAATCTTAGTCATTATCTATACTTTAATTTTACTACTTTACAAGCGAAAAGTAATGAGAAATCACTAATTTTATTGTCCAAAAGATATTTTTTATACCATTCATACAATAAACTATACCATTCATACAATAATTAAAATATACTAAAAGTAAGCCCCTATAATAAAGGTGTAAAAGATAACTGCAAGTAATAAAGGAGATTTCTAAATGAAAGAAATTGGATTAATGGTTGTTGATAATAGTGTGATCAAACAATTAAAGGAACTAATCATTAAAAATATTGACAGTGAATATCGTATCATTGAGATTCATGATAAGGAAATGTTATTTACAAAAAAAATGGATTTCTGTATTATTGAAGATTCTTTTGATAATCAAGGAATCAATTATGCTAAAACATTAATTGAAAATAATAATGATATGCTTGTACTAATTATCTCAAAAGACGGTTCAACTATTTTCGATGCAGTAGGTATTAATATTTCCAGCTATCTGCGCTATCAAGATATTAAAGCGAAATTTGTTCCAGCAATTCAAGATATCATCGATTATCTTGATAAACGAAAATTACTACTATTTAAAAGTGATCAGGGCATCGTCAATACCCAAACAAATGATATTGTTTATTTTGAATATTTAAATCGCATGACATATCTAAACACATTAGACAAAACATATCGCATTTTTATTCAAAACTTTGAATATCTACAAAAAATGCTTCCAAAAACCTTTTTTAAAATCTCACGTTCAGCAATTATCAATATCTTTAGATTAATTACTTTAAACAGTGAAAATGTAATTATGAAAAACTACGAAAATAAAGATATTGCTATTTCAAGAAGAAGATATCAAGATTTACTTGTAGTGTTAAAAAAACATGCTATTTCTTTTACAGAAAGGAAACTAAAAAAATGAAAACACTATCTACAAAAGCATCTAAACAAAAAATCTTATCTTTATTATTATTAGCTGGTTTATGGAGTATCATGCTGATCATTGTCTTACTCGCAGCTAAAAGTACTTGGGCCAAAAATTTAAATAGTCCTTATTGGGCTCCAGCCATCATTACAATTGGAATAATTTTCTTTATCACTTACTTCATCTTCACTGTAAGAGCGTTATTTTACCGTCAGCATGGATATGATAATCAATATATATATTATTATAAATCAACAAGTTATTTTAATATCCTTAAATTAATTATTAATACGCTTTTTAATAAAGAAATGTATCAAGATAAAATTGCCTTTAAGGATATTAAAAAATGTGAAATTGGATGGTATAATCAAACATTTAGAATACACTCATTTGGAAGTGAAGTCGCTCATCCAATTTATTTTAAGATTAATGAACAGATGGTTATTAAAACAGATTTAACTTCAAATAATGAGCATATTATTGAGTTAGCTAATCTTCTTAAAAGTCATGTAAAAGACTTTAAAGATCCCTACCATTTAGTTTTAGCAATGAACGATCGCAGTATTACTGTATACGAATATATTGAACGCATCATTCATAACAAAATAATCAAACCAAACCTATATAAATAGACGTGCGAATATTTCACACGTCTATTCTTTATTATTCAAAATTTAAATAATATATCATAAAACTATCCTGCTCACAGTTTTCCCAAGACTACTTATACAAAATTGATAAATTTTATAATTAAATAGCACCTTTTCAAACACCCTATTACTATATTCAAATTTTGATTTGAACTTTTCATAACAATTCTTTCCAATCAATTTTCAAACTTATCTAAACATATATTATTACTATTTCTTATAAATTTCCAGTATTCTACAAAAGCTTTTGTTTCACACGTAATTACTCTATTTTCTCCTCAATATAAGCCCACAAACAATCCTCATTATCATTTTCTATCGTATAGTTCAACAACCATATCCAATAATTTAATCTTTTTTATACGTTCCTTCTTAGTTTCCCATTTTTCTAACAATGTGGGGGCAAATAATCTTTTAATGTTTCATGATCTTGATTTGACCATGACATTTAAATCGCATAATAACGGTTTTCTACTTTTTTTATTCGTTCCTCATTCCAAAAATTATCACTGCTATCTAAAACTAACAATTGTTTTTTATAAGTCGATATATTTTTAGAGCTTTCATTTGATGTTGAAGTGCCACACTAATAAATGTAACAATGAAAATCTCAGCAAAAATCAGTACACTAATCATGCATAATAATTCTTAATCATCATCCCCTCTTAAATGTTAAATTATTCAAATGGATAAATCATTCCCCATTGAGTCCGAATTTGACTTAGCAGTGAACTTACATCCCGAGTTAACTGTAATTCATATTCACCAAGATTATTTATAATATAATCTTGCATATCAATAACTTCGTATTGTAGTCCCTGTTTATCATCACCACATTCAATGACTTCCTGATGACCATCTTTAGTATAAGTTATCGTTGCTTGATTACTCCGCGGATAATTATTAATTTCTATATACCCCAATTCTCCTGATATGACCCCACGCTTCGGTTGTTTTGCACGCATTGTTAGAGCCATTACAACCATTTGACCATCTTGATTTTTCATAATGATTCCTGATTGTTCATCAACCCCAGTTTCAAAATAATCAGCAGTTGTAATTACAACATTAGGTTTTGATGATAAAAAGTACCGGGCAAAACTTGTTGCATAAACACCAATATCTAATAATGCCCCACCAGCTAATTCTTTTGAAAAGAAACGATTATTAACATCATATTCTTTACAGCTGCCAAAATTGACTTGAATCATTTTTACATTTCCAATTACTCCTGCAGCAACCATTTCCTTTAATTTTTTGTATAGCGGCATATGAAAAATTGTCATAGCCTCTTGTACAACAACATTATTTTTCTTAGCTAAAGCAACAATTTCTTCCAATTGACGATCATTTACAGTAATTGCTTTTTCACATAAAACATGCTTTTTCACTGCTACAGCCTGTTTCATGATTTCATAATGACTATTATGGGGTGTTGCAATATAAACAACATCAACATCAGGATCATTTAATAATTCCTCAACACTTCCATAAGCATTTTTAATTTTATATTTCATTGCAAAATCAATTGCTTTATTCATATCACGATGTCCAACCGCATATATCTCCCCATTTACATCCAACAAAGCCTGAGCCATTTCATTAGCAATTACACCACTGCCAATAATTCCCCAATTTAATTTTTTCATTATTATTTCCTCCGTCTAATCTTCATAGATATATTATACATAGATTACAAATAGAAAAACTAGCAAGAAAATAATTTTCTCACCAGTTTCATAAAAGCCTATCTTTCTGACATTTTAAAATCTCTTAAAGCTTAATAAAAAACTCAAAAATTTAAATAAAGTATTCATTTTCCCTAGGTGTTGCCAGTTTCTTGCTAAAGCTTTCTGCAAATGTTTGATATTCTTGATTGTTATTCATACTCTTAGCATGGACTGGGCAAATACGAATACATCTAAAACAAGCAATACAATCATTATTAATTGTCTTACAATCTTCTATATCAATAGCATTTGTAGGACACATATTGACGCAAACCCCACAGCCGCTGCACTGTTCATTAGTTTCTGGGCGAAATTTTCCCCCAGTTCCTCCTTCTTTATATGGGTATTTCCCTGGTACTGAAACAAATGAAAAATTATCATCTTTAATTTTTAGCCGCACCAAACTACCAAACAATTCATCACGATATAAGTCATCACGATTAGGACGACCCACTTGAATTTGACCATAAGTATGTTCACCCACTAAAGCTGCACCAGCAATAGGAATAAATCCTTGCTCCTTAACAGTATTAAATAATTCTAATAATGCATCATCATAATGACGGTTTCCATATGTAACAGTAATTACACATGATGTATGATCACCCCGAAATGATTTTAACCGTTCCAAAGCCTCGTGAAGAATTCTTCCACCGTAAACCGGAAAACCAAAAACTACAATATCATGACGACTAAATGTCATCTCTGGAATCGTTTCTTCTAGTGTTAAATCAATTTCACTTAACTCTCCCTCAAGTCCACGAGCAATACTAACAGCTGACTTCTTGGAAGTGTAAGTTGGTGAAAAATAAATTGCATATGTCCGATCAATCTTCATAATATATCCTCCCACCTTTATTTATTCTTTTATTATATCATTAAAATATGTACTATCTATTAATTAAAAATAGATTATCACAATAAATTGTATTATGATTAAACTAGAGGTGATGAAATGAGTACCTATTTTATAAATCGTATAACTATTGATCATGATTTAATCGAGCGAAACAGTTATCTAAATACAATTGCTACAATTAAATACTTTGATTTTTGATAATCCGATTACCTTTTTTGTTGGAGAAAACGGCACAGGAAAATCCACTTTATTAGAAGCAATCGCTATTAAATATGGCTTTAACCCTGAGGGGGGAACTTTGAACTTTAATTTTCACACTAACAATACTCATTCATCTTTGCATCATGCAATAATCCTTGATCGTGGTTATCGTCGTCCTGATGAAGGCTTCTTTTTAAGGGCAGAAAGTTTTTATAATGTCGCAACACAATTAGAATGATATGAAAAAAATGTTTTTAATCCCTATCGCTATTATGGTGGTAAATCATTACACCAGCAATCACATAGTGAAAGTTTTTTAACATTGATTCAAAATCGTTTTAATCAGAATAGTCTATATATTCTTGACGAACCTGAAGCCTCATTATCACCCCAGCGCCAGCTAACTTTATTAATTACTATTTATGAATTAGCAAAGCAGGGCTCACAGTTTATTATTGCTAGTCATTCACCGATCCTATTAGGAATCCCTGAGGCAAAAATACTTAATTTTGACTCAAAAGAGATAACACCTATTGATTATCAAGATACTGAGAGTTATCAAATAACAGAACTCTTTATTAATAATCGTGCCGGTCTATTAAATAAATTATTAAATAAATAAGATCATCTACCCTTTCAATATGATTTTATTTTTATAAAAAAACTAGCTGCATAAGCAGCTAGTTAAGCCATTTCTGTTAAATCATCTTTTATTTCATCAAAAGCAACGGCAATGTTTAAACCATGATCACCAATTCTTTCAAAATCAATTAATGTTTCTGTATATAATGCACTATGTTCCGGCGTACATTTTTTATCTCGCAAACGTCTTAACTGATTAAGTGAAAATTCATGTGTTGTAATATCAATACTATCTTCAATAACATCAACTTTTTCAACAATGTTATGAAGTTCATCGCGATTTAAGACATTTAATTCCTCTAAGATATTTCTTGTCAGGTCATTCATAATTTTAATTTCTCTCATCGCTTCATCTGAAAAATGTTCATCTTCACTATATAATTTCTCAGCACGTTCAGCAATATTAACCGCATGATCTCCAACTCGTTCTAAATCTCCAGCCGTTTTTAAGAATAAGCCAATTGATTTAGAATCATCGATTGGAAATTCATTAGAAATAGCATTGGTTGTAAACTGAATAATTTCTTTGTTTAAATAATCAATATATTGTTCATCTTTTAATAATTTTTCATGTGTCTTTTCATCATACTTAATAATTAAATCAAAAGCTCTTTGAACATTTTTTTGAACTATATTTAACATATTTTGTGTTTCATTAAATAATTGTGTGTTAGCGATTGCACTAGTTCCAATGTGATAATCATTAGTAAAGATACTATTATCCAAGAACTTAACAGATAATTTATCTTCAAAACCTTCTTTTTCAGGTAAAACCAAATATGACAATTTAACTAACTGCGCCCCGAATGGCAGCAATAATAATGTTGTAACAACATTGAATACCGTATGTACATTAGCAATTTGTGCCGGAATATTTGTTGGCGTCAATGACTGCATAAATGATGCAAACGGTGTTAACATACTAATAAAAACAAAGACGATCGTTCCAATAATATTAAATGAAAGATGAATGATCGTTGTACGTTTTGCATTACGCCCTGTTCCAATACTAGCTAAAACGGCAGTAATACATGTACCAATATTTTGACCAAATAATACATATATTGCTGATGGTAAAGTAATTACGCCACTCATCGCTAAAGCTTGCAAAATCCCAACCGAAGCTGAAGAACTTTGAATTATCGCTGTGAATCCAGCACCAACTAAAATACCGATTAATGGATTTTCAAACGTAGTGACAAGATTAACAAATTCCGGTGAACTTCTAAGCGGTACCATCGCACTAGACATCATTTCCATTCCCATGAAGAGAATTCCGAGTCCCGCAATAATACCACCAATTGCATCAAGTTTTTTACTTTTGAAAAAAGCAATTAAAGCAACACCGACAAATGCAATAACTGGTGCTAAAGCTGTAATATCAATTGCAATCAATTGACCTGTAATTGTAGTACCGATATTAGCACCCATAATTACCCAAACCGCATTTTCCAATTTCATCAACCCAGCATTAACAAACCCAACAGTCATGACTGTAGTTGCAGATGATGATTGGATTACTGCAGTAATAACTGCTCCTACTCCAACGCCTAGAAAGCGATTCGTCGTAAGTTTTTCTAAAATTGTTTTCATTTTGTTTCCAGCTGCTAATTCGAGACCATTTGACATCATCGTCATCCCGTATAAAAATAGCGCTAAACCACCAAACATAGCAAAGAAATCTGTAAGTTCCATCTTATTCCCCCTGTTACACGGTTACTTTAACATAAAATTTACATACTGCAAAGATTGTTAACAAATTCTTAACTTTTCTTTACATATTTTTACGCATTTTATTAAGTTTATTCAATTTTCTTGACAATCCTCCAATTTAAGATACTATTACTATAGACAGTTCATTTGTACCATCCTGTCTATAAACAAAACTAGGGCTATGCTTTTTATGTTGTTTTTAAGCAGGCTTTTTAGTGAGCCTGCTTTTTTATTTGATGGTATAGAAGGAGGAAAGATGTATTTTTTAAAAACGGAACAAAGTTTTGATAGTGCACATTTTTTAGCTGGTTATCATGGTAAATGTGCTAATATTCATGGTCATCGCTGGAAAGTCATTGCAACTATCAAAAGTGAAAAACTGCTAGAAGATCCCCAAAATAAAGGAATGGTAACTGATTTTGGAGATTTAAAAAAAGATTTAAAAATTATCGCAGATAGTTTTGATCATGCTTTAATTATTGAAACAGGCAGTTTATCAGAAAAACTATACCAAGCACTGATCGATGAAAATTTCAAAATAATCAACTTACCATTTCGTCCAACTGCTGAAAATTTAGCTAAGTATATTTACGAGGCTTTAAGTAAAAATTATTTAGTTGATTGTCTTGATGTATATGAAACCCCAAATAACTGTGCAAGTTATCGAGGTAAATTATGAATAATTATAAGGTTGTTGAAAAATTTATTAGTATTAACGGTGAAGGAAGTCGTGCAGGTCAATTAGCCGCCTTTATTCGTTTTCATTATTGCAATTTAAATTGTAGTTATTGTGATACTAGGTATGCTAATGATTCAAATAGCAATTATGAACTTTTAAGTGCTCAAAATATCCTAGATTATTTAAAAGCAAATAAAGTCGTTAATGTCACTTTAACTGGTGGTGAACCATTACTTCAACAAAATATTGATTATTTAATTGATTTACTGCTTAAAAATGGTTTTAGTGTTGAAATTGAGACTAATGGTAGTATTGATATTAAACCCTTTATTAAAGAAACTCGACCAATCTTTACTTTAGATTATAAAGTACCTAGCAGTACAATGGAAAATGAAATGTGCTTAAATAACTATCAATATTTGACTAAAAATGATGTTGTTAAATTTGTAGTTAGCAATCTCAGTGATTTAAATAAAGCAAAAGAAATAATTGATACTTATGACCTTGTCAATCGTACCAAAGTTTATTTTAGCCCAGTCTTTGGTAAGATTGAACCACGGATGATCGTCGATTATATGGTCAAACATCATCTAAATGGTATTAATATGCAACTACAAATGCACAAATTCATTTGGGATATTAATCAAAGAGGTATCTAAAATGATTGATACTAAAAAAATAGAGGAACACATCTACGGTATTCTTAAAGCCTTAGGTGATGATCCAGAACGCGAAGGATTAAAAGATACGCCTAAACGAGTGGCGAAGATGTATGGCGAAGTTTTTGCTGGAATGAACTATAGTAATCTAGAAATTGCAACGATGTTTGATAAAACATTTGTTGACGATTTAGACTTCGATAATCAAGAGGTTGTTGTAATCAAGGATATTGATATCTTTAGTTATTGCGAGCATCACCTCGCTTTAATGTATGACATGAAAGTTACGGTTGCTTATATTCCTTGTGGTAAAGTAATTGGTCTTAGTAAAATTGCACGGATTGCTGATATGGCAGCGAGACGTCTACAACTTCAAGAACGAATCGGAACAGATATTGCTGAAATTATTAGTCTAGTAACAAACTCTAAAGATATCGCTGTAATCATTGAAGGTAAACATAGCTGTATGTCATCTCGTGGAATCAAAAAAGTTAATAGCACTACTGTCACAAGTACTCTAACCGGTCGTTTTAAAACTGATAGTAAGCTGCAAATTTATTTACATTAAGGAGTAGTAAGATGAAAGCATTAGTATTATTTAGTGGTGGAGTTGATTCCACCACTGCATTAGCACTGGCAATCCAAGAACACGGAAAGGACAATGTAGTTGCTCTTTCAATTAGTTATGGTCAAAAACATACCAAAGAGATAGAAGCCGCAAATAAAATTGCCCAATTTTATCAAGTTGAACACTTGTATTTAGATTTAGCAAAAATCTTCACTTATAGTAATTGCTCATTACTACAACATTCAGATAATGAGATTCCCCACGAATCGTACAATGAGCAATTAAATAAAACAGATGGCAATCCTGTTTCTACTTATGTGCCTTTTAGAAATGGTTTATTTTTATCTAGCGCTGCTAGCATTGCCCTTTCTAAAAGCTGTAATATTATTTATTATGGTGCTCATAGTGATGATGCAGCTGGAAGCGCATATCCTGATTGTAGTAAAGTTTTTAATAATGCGATGAACCAAGCTATTTATGAAGGCAGTGGCCATCAATTGGAAATCAAAGCCCCTTTTGTTGAAATGACCAAAGCAGATATTGTTAAAATCGGTCTTTCATTAGGCGTACCTTATCAATTAACTTGGTCATGTTACGAAGGAAATGATACCCCTTGCGGCACATGTGGTACTTGTATTGACCGCCAAAATGCTTTTTTGAAAAATGGAATCAAAGATCCATTATTAGGAGAATAAAAATGACAAAAAATTTAACCTTATTAGGTAATCAAAACACTGTTTATAAAGATGATTATGCCCCTGAAGTATTAGAAACTTTTGATAACAAACATCCTGAAAATGATTATTTTGTAAAATTTAATTGCCCTGAATTTACTAGTCTATGCCCCATTACAGGACAACCTGATTTTGCTACTATCTATATTAGTTATGTTCCTAATCAAAAGATGGTAGAGAGTAAATCATTAAAACTGTATTTATTCAGTTTTAGGAATCATGGTGATTTTCACGAGGATTGTATGAATATCATTATGAAAGACCTGATTAAATTAATGGATCCTAAATACATTGAAGTTTGGGGAAAATTTACACCACGTGGAGGTATTTCAATTGATCCATATTGTAATTATGGAAAACCAGAAACAAAGTGGGAAACCATTGCTTTCAACCGTTTAGCTGATCATGATTTATATCCTGAGAAAATTGATAATCGTTAAATATAATTATTAGAGACCTTTTTCAAGGTCTCTAATTTGTTTTCAACTTTACATCAAAGAGTTAGCTCAAAAAATAATATATTTTAAAACCGTTGACATCATATTAATCATCATTTATACTTACATTAAATACTTTTATAAAACTATTTTATATAAGATGTCTGGAGGAAGAAAAATGAAAAGTGCAGTATTTTACGGAAAACATGATATTAAGGTTGAAGAAGTAGAAATGCCACAATTAGGTAATCAAGATGTATTAATCAAAGTTATGGCCTGTGGAATTTGTGGTACTGATGTCCATATTTATGAGGGTGATAAAGGAGCAGCAAATACTACTCCTCCTACTATTTTAGGACATGAATTTGCTGGAATCGTCGAAGCTGTGGGACATGAAGTAAAACATGTAAAAGTTGGTGATCGTGTCTGTGTGGATCCTAATCAACTATGCGGAACTTGTTACTATTGTCGTAGTGGTATTGGTCATTTTTGTGAAGATATGATTGGCATCGGAACAACACGGGATGGTGGTTTTGCCCAATATTGTGCAGTCAACGAATCTCAAGTATATAAACTAGCCGATACAACATCATTTGAAGAAGGGGCAATGACCGAGCCAGTTGCCTGCTGCTTACATGGTCTTGACATGTGCAACATTACTCCGGCTAGTACAGTTCTTGTTATTGGTGGTGGCATGATTGGTTTGTTAATGGTTCAATTAGCAAAATTAGCTGGTGCTCATGAAATTATCTTGTCAGAGCCAGTTGCTGTTAAACGTGAAATGGGGCTTAAGATGGGTGCTACTTTAACCGTCGATCCAATCAATGACAATATTCCAGCTCTTTTAGCTGATAAAGGAATTCATCGTATCAACACTGTTATCGAGTGTGCTGGTCTACCTGCAACAATTAAACAAGCAATCAGCTTAGCTGGTAATAAATCTGTAGTAATGATGTTTGGGCTAACTAAACCTGATGATGAAGTGGCTATCAAACCATTTGAAATTTTCCAAAAGGAAATTGAAATTAAAGCTTCTTTCATCAACCCATATACTCAACAACGAGCTTTAGACTTAATCAATAGTAAAAAAATCGATGTTAGTTCAATGGTTTGTGATATTTGCAGTTTAGATAAATTAGCCGATATTCTTTCAAAACCAGAATTAAGAAATAAAGGTAAATATATTATTAACCCATGGCAATAAGAATGTACAATTTTATGTACATTCTTTTTTTGCCATATATGAAAAAAAATGGACATTCGCCATTTTGTCGGTTAAGATTTAACTGTAAGGAGAACGAATATGAAAGATATTGAAAATGTATGTTTAGAAGTTGATGAGTTAGATTTCGACAACTATAGTCCAATTAGTCCAGATATTGTTTTAACATCATCATTTAAATTTAAAAATTTTGACCACTATGTGAAAGTGAATGCTAAAGAAGAATTTGCTTATACATACACACGGGACGGGAATCCAACACTTAATTTACTAGAAACAAAATTAGCACGTTTAGAAAAAGGCGAAGCAGCTCAAATGTTCGCCTCAGGAATGGGCGCTATTTCAGCATCAATTTTAACCTTAGCAAAAGCCGGTGATCACATTATCATTGTTAATACAGTCTATGGCTCATCAGTTAAATTAATCAAACAATTATCAAAATTTGGAATCGAAAGTACTAAAATTGATGTCAGTGATACTTTAGAAATCTTTGATTATGTCAAAAACAATACCAGTATCATCTATTTTGAAAGTCCATCATCACAAAAATTTGAGATGTTAGATTTAGAACTAATCAGTAAATTTAGCAAAGATAAAGGTATCTTCACGATAATCGATAATACTTGGTCAACACCATTATTACAAAATCCATTAGTTCATGGAATTGATGTTGTTATTCACTCATGTTCCAAATATATTGGTGGACATAGTGATATAGTCGGTGGAGTCGTAATTTCCAGCAAAAAAATTATTGATGAAATAGTTGAATTTGGACAAGTTTTACTAGGCGCAACGATGTCACCAATGAATGCATGGTTAGCACTTCGTGGTCTAAGAACATTACCGGTTCGTCTAAAATCACAACAAGAAACACTTCAACAAGTAATTAATTTTCTACAAGAGGATCCTCGAATCGAACGAATTTATCATCCTCTTTGTAACGGAGAGCAACAAAGCGAACTTGCTCATAAATATCTTAAAGGATATGGTAGTTTATTAGGGGTTGTCTTAAAAGATGCAAATCCAGAAATCATTAAACGTTTTATCGATTCATTAGAACATTTTACTTTAGCCTATAGTTGGGGTGGTTTTGAAAGTTTAGTAATGTCAGTTTATAAAGGAAACAATATTAATGAGATAAAAGAACGTGGTCTATCTTTAGGACAACTTCGCATGTATATCGGACTTGAAGATAGTGAATTATTGATTAGTGATTTAAAAAATGCCTTGGATCAAGCATATCAGTAATAAAAATAAGGGTTGAGCAATATTACTCAACCCTTTCTTTAAATAAATTGACCTTGAGGCAAATCCAGATAAATTCTCGCATTTAAAATTTTTTGTCCATTAACTTGAGCTTTATTTGAAAAAAGACGTATTAGTACAATAACTGCAAGTTTATTACTAGATAGAGCATTATTATCACGATTAGCAATTAAAACAACATTATTTGCCACCTGCCATTTGCCATTACAAGCATAAAAATCTTCAAGCTCTCGTTTACACGTAAAAATTCCAAAATCTAAATTATCCTCAATCCATTTAGTCGCTGTTTGAACTATTTTTGAACTTAATCCCTGCCTACGATAATTTGGCAAGGTAGCAATACAACTCAATCCACCAATTTGATATTTTTCATTATCTATCGTTGTTTCCATCCGAAGAACCGCTCCGTAACTAACAACCTGATTATCTTTCATGATATAGAATGACTGCACTGTAAGTTCTTCGTTATGGGCATCATTACAATCATCACTAGGCCAAACAACATGTAAAAGATGTACAATTTCTCTTTTTATTTCTTTGGACATTTGATAATAGTCCAAAGAATAAACAGTAATTTCTTCCATTATCCAAGTAATTCTTGCAATGCATTAATGTCCGCAACTAAATAATCACTATTACAAGCCATCAATTCTTCTTTTGTCCCATAACCATACAACACTCCGATACAAGGTAAATCATTTTCATGGGCTCCAATCACATCATGCTTTCGATCCCCAACCATAATCGCTTCATCTTTATCAATCATATTTGCTGTTAAAACATAATCAATTACTTCAGCCTTTTTTTCTCGTCCATTAAACTCACTACCGCCAACAAAATCAAAATACTTAGCTAAACCAAAATGTTCTATAATTTCTTTAGCAAATATTTCTGGCTTTGAAGTAGCAACTAACAATACTTTTCCCTGATCTTTCAAAGTTTGCAAACACACTTCAATTCCCGGATATACTTTATTATCAAAAATTCCCTTGGTTGAAAAATATTCGCGATATTTAACTACTGCTTCTTCGGCTTTTAAAGCATCAAAACCATAAAATTCTTGAAAAGAATCTCTTAAAGGTGGTCCAATAAAAGGTAACAAATCATTTAAGTCATTAACTTCGATTCCATAATAATTTAAAGCATAACGTACTGATTTAGTAATCCCCTTCATCGGATCAGTTAAGGTTCCATCTAAATCAAACAAAATATATTTTTTATTCATATAAGTCCTCCACTACACTAACTTATATTTTATCCATTATTCCCTACATTAGCAACTATATATGCCCTTTTATCTGTAGTAATTAATAAATGTTTTTGATCAATGATCATTACTTCTTTTAATTGCTCATCTAATTCTTTTTGTGGATCCAAATCAACTAACTGATTACTTTCAATATCATAAAGATAAAGTTTTTCATTATTAAATAAAACAAGATAATCTATGCTACAATAAGTTCCCATATAATTAGTACCATAAAAATGATAATCAATTCTTGAAACAGCGCCTGTAATAATATTTGTTAACTTAATCGTTTCATCACTATATTCAATATTGACAATCGTTCCTTCCAAAGGATATTTATCTAACGTTCTAACTTCATTTGTTAAAATATTAATTAAATAAGAATGTCCATTTTCATCATAAGTAACAACAGTCTGTTCATCAATAAAAGTAATACAATTACTATGCATATATGGATCGATATTTTTAATGAGATTGGTTTCTCCAGTTTCAATATTATAATTTTCCCACCCCTGATCACTCTTATTAATTAAAATATTAGTTTGTTGTGGTGAAGTAATTGGATTTACTGAAATATTATCATTAGTAATAAAACTTATTTGCTTACTTTCTAAATTAATCTTAGCAATATTTAAAGCACGCTGCTCTCCATCATTAATATCGACACAAACATAAATATCATTATTAATAATTTTAGGCAAAACACTATATATACATCCATTAAAATCAAATGCAACTATTTGCTCTTGATAATCCGCATATTTAAAACTGAATTCATGACCAGCTATACTCCCGTAATACTCATTAATAGGACATTCTCTTATTTGTTCATTTTCTAACGTAAAAACTTTAAGAAAATTATAATCCTCATCAATGATTCCAAAAAATTCATTTTCAGCACGCCAATGCCCATAATCTAATTTTAGTGTGGGAGTATTTTTGTTGATTGAAGAAAATTCAAGAGCTGAACTAATTTTCAAATTACTGCTAAATCGCTGACTCAACCAAGTACGAAATGAATCAGAAAATGCATAAGTAATTCCCAATGAAGAAATTCCTATTGTCATAACAATTAAAACAATTGCAAATATATACTTAATTCTAATCACCTTCGCTCTTTTTGTCGGTTCAAAATTAGTTGCAGTCACTTCATCGATCCAGTTTCTAGGAGTTTTTATTAAGTCAAATTCATTAAATTTATTCATAAAAATCATCTCCCAACTTTTTCTTTAACAATTTTCTTCCCCTAATTAATTGTGATTTTATCGTATTGTGATTTTCTTTTAAAATAGATGCAATTTCATTAGTTGAATATCCTTCATAATAATACAAGTATAAAACATTACGATATTTACTTGGCATATTCATTACAATTGGTAGAATAATTAAACGCTGATCTTCTTGACCTAAAATCAACTTATCAATATCAATTTCCCTTTTCCAAAATTGTTTTTGATAATCTTTACATTCATTGATAGTTACCCTAATCAACCAAGCTTTTAAATGTTCCTCACTTTCAAATTTCTTGTTGTAACAGTATAATTTCATAAATACATTTTGATAGCAATCCTTAGCATCATCATAATTTTTAACATTCATAACAGCAATTCTAGTAACCATGTCACTATACTGATATACAACTTCTTCATATCTTTCTTTTTCCATAACGATCCCTTCCACTATGAATACGATTAAAAACGTTCAACGGGTGCATTAATAATTATTTTTTATACTTTCATTATAATCGATTGTTTTACTTTTTTATCGATTTAGTAAAATAAAACAGCCCAAAAGGCTGTTATTGAAGAAAATCGTCTTTACGCTGAACTAATTTTCTAACAAATTCTGTTTTAGGATGTTCTAAAATTTCTCTTGGTGATGCTAATTGTACGACTTTACCTTGATCCATTACCATAACCCGACTACCTAATTTCAAAGCTTCATTAATATCATGTGTTACAAAAATAATCGTGATATTTTCTTGATGATGAATTCTTAAAATCTCATCTTGTAAAGTAGACCGTGTGATTTCATCAACAGCACCAAATGGTTCATCCATTAAAAGAATATCTGGGGAAGCAGCTAGTGCTCTAGCAATCCCTACTCGTTGCTGCTGCCCACCACTTAATTCACTAGGATATCGATGAATTAACTCTTCATCTAACCCTACTATTTTCATCCATTTTGATAGTGCTTCATAAGTTCTTTTTTTATCATTTTTATTTAATAAGTTAGGCACATAAGCAATATTTTGAGCTACTGTCATGTGCGGAAATAAGACACTTCCTTGAATTGCATAACCAATTCCTCTTCTTAATTCAATTAAATCAACTGCCTGTGTACATTGATCATGTACAAGAACTTGTCCTTCATCAGGAATTATTAAACCATTGATCATTTTTAGAATAGTGGTTTTTCCACACCCTGAACTACCAACTACAGTTAAAAACTCACCAGGTGTAATTTTTAGATTAAAATCATCAATAATTACTTTTTCACCATAAACCTTTTTTACATGTTTAAATTCAATAGCTGTATCCATATGTTCCTCCTATTTCACTAAATTAATGCTAACTAAAAATTCGTGAGCCACATCTTCAGCATCTTGTCCTTTTGTTTCAACCAAATAGTTCAATTGTGCCATTTTTGTTTCATTGAGAATACCAGTAAGTTTATCAAAAACATTATTTAATTCTGGATATTGTTCAAGAATTTCATTGCGCACAACTAAGGCCCCCATCGAAGTTGAAAAGAATTGTTGATCATCTTCAAGGACAACAACATTTGCTGTTGATAGTTGACCATCGGTTGTAAAGACATCCATGACATCAACCTTACCTTCATTTATTGCCTGATATTTTAAACCAATGTCTAAATCCATAGTATTCTTAAAAGTAAAATTATATTTTTGGCATAGTGCATCATAACCCTCAGGAATTTCATAAAAATCATATTCAGCTCCAAAAACTAATTGATTAGATATTCCTGCTAAATCTGAATAAGTTTTTAAATTATACTGCTCAGCAATCTCTTTTCTTACTGCTAAACCATATGCATCACTAAACCCTAACAGCCCTGTCCAGGTAAATTGATATTTTTCTTGATATTCTTTAACTAGCTGTTCATACATTGTTTCATTATAAAAACCTTCATGTTTTAAAACTGTATTCCAACCCGTACTCGTATACTCAGGATATAAATCAAACTCACCGCTAACCATTCCTGGTTGAATATTTGAAGTTCCTCCTCCTACTCCCTGAGTAATCTTAACTTCAATATCCGTATCTTGTTCAATCCAATATCCGTATCTTGTTCAATCATTTCTTTCAACATTGCTCCAATAATATATTGCTCCGTCATAGGCTTAGTAGCAATATTTAAAGTTACTGTTTGATTAAGATTGCCTGAAATCATTGATATGATCAAGACTGCACAAGTTGTCACAATTACTACTAAGCCATACTTTCTTTTAGATTTTAAAGTAGCTTTTCGAATGGTAAATAACTTTTCAATAAAGCCTAATACTATATCTGTAATTAATGCAAGTATTGCAATCAATAAACTACCTGTCAAAGTCATTGCCGTGTTATTGGTAGTAATTCCTCGATATATCGCTACCCCTAAACCACCGGCACCAATAAAAGAAGCAATCCCTGCTAATGCTATTGTCATAGTTACCATATTTCTAAAACCAGACATAATTACTGGAAGTGCCAACGGTAACTTGATTTTGTATAAAATTTGCCAACGTGTTGATCCCATCCCCGTTGCAGCTTCAATAATATTATCATCAATATTAATAATTCCAGTATATGTATTTCTCACCATTGGTAATAATGCATAAACACTTAATGCAATGATTGCGGTACTATTACCAATTCCAGAAAAAGGAATTAAAAAACCTAATAGTGAAATAGAGGGAATCGTATACATAAAATTAATAATTCCTAAAATTGTTTTAGAACTTTTTTTATATTCACTGATTATTACTCCTAAAATCAAGCCTATAACAGTCGCAATAATAATTGCAATTAGCGATATCTGCATATGTTCAATTAATAATTTTAAAAAGAAATCCCCTTTTTCTTGTAATAAAGATAGCATATCTCTTAACATAATCTAACCTACTTTCTCAATTGCCCGCACCGGACAGTTTTCATAACATAAACCACAATGTAAACAATGATCTTGCATTATTTTATACTTGCTTCCACTTTTAATACATTGTTGTGGGCATTCACGCTTACAGCGATCACAAGCAATACACCTATTACTAATCAGATATCCTTTATTAAAAATTCGATTATCACAAAGATCATATTGTGAACGTTCAATTGGTACTTTTGATAAATCAAATATTTCAATTTCACCATCAAAAATACAAAATACTTCTAAAATATTACGACTATCACCTGGATAAACCTCATTCATACTCGGATTATCAATAAATATTTTTTCTAACCATTCTTTTTGATTACTGACTTTTTTAACTTTTCCTTTTAAACGAATCGATGCATAATCTTTTGTTAGCGCAACTAATGAAACGAAATTTTTATCAAGTAATTCTTGATAAAAGTTTTTCCCCCGAGCAGTCAAAAAATACAAATTATTATTTTCCACAGCCATTACATCGATGATTCTAATTTGTGGATAGCCGTCACTGTCTACAGTTGCCATTGCTACATCTTTTATTTTTCTAAGTTCATTTAAATAATCATTAACTTTCATCACTCTTACCTCCGCTCGTCTTTAATATACACTAGTTGATTTTTATATGAAAGAAGGCACTTTTTTGTAACCTAGTTACTTTAACGAAACTAAAAAACTATAGCTAGTCGTGTACAACTTCATAGCTATAGCTCTAATAATAATCAAACTTATACTCTATAATATTGTATTAGGCACACCATAAGTATACTGTTCTAATATCAAAATAACAAATCATATGCCTAAAATAAACTACTTTGCAAAAAACCTGAAGTAATCGTCAAAGACTGTGGTACTGTCCTTAAAAGTGCTTCAATATGACGATTTTCTAACCAGTCATGATTTAAATGCTCCTCTAAAATCAATGGCATTCGATCATGAATCTCACACATACTTTTATTTGCTTTTGTTGTAACAATAGTCACTTCTGTTTGCCCGTTAACATTTCGATAAATTCCTGTCATTAACAATAACGATCGTTTTTCGTTTTCAAAAGTGAACTTATGTTTATGACCGTCCCATTCATAGAAGCCACTAGCTGGAATAAGGCAACGATGAGTAATCACTTCTTTTTTAAAGAATGGTTTTTCCAATAAAGTTTCACTTCGCGCATTAATAATTAATTTATTATCAAAAGTACTAAAGCCCCATTTTGCCTTTTTTAATTCTAATTTATTATCTCGATCAATAATGATTGGTACAATATTACTTGGATAATAATCTTTAGCAATTAATAAATCACGTTCAAATGTATAGTCAATTCTTTCTTCCAATTCCATCAAGGCTTTTAATTCTAAAAAATATCTGCCACACATAATAATCTCCTATTTTACCAATTCACATTTTAAAAACTCTAAGATTTGCGCATTTAATGAATCATCATTTTTTATCTCACTTAACATGGCAACTTCATTACAACATTCACCACATATATCAATCCCAATAACATCGCCACGTTTAATTAAATCTGCTAAAATTAATTTAAATTCAATTAACCGCATCTGCCCCTGCTGCCAATCAGTCGTGACTACTTGTTCACTTAAAACATCTTTATCAATTGAAAAATAAACAGGATATTGTTTCAAAAGTTCATCAATTATCTTCCAAACTTTTAAATCACCAAGATTATTATCACACAAATAAATAACGCGCTCCCTATACTTAGGATCGATTAAATCAACTTGTTCTTGTGCAATTCCAATCAAAATGATCTGTTTTAAATATTGATTATTTTTTAAAGCATTTAAGATCCATGATCCACAGCTTAAAATATCCCCAAACATCGGTTTAATCATATCACTATGATGATCAAAGACTATTAAAATAAAATCATAATTTATCTTCCTTATCCAAAATTCACTTACATAATGAAAATTACCTGAATCAATAAAATGTATTCCTGCAGGCAGATAATCACCTATTCTTTTAATGATCTTCGCTTTTGCCTCCTCACTGCAATAACCACGTGTCCCCTTAATATCTAAACAATCAATCCAATTAATATTTTTATGCTTATAAAAACTTTCTAACTCATAAATACCAGTAAAATCCATGACAGTTAATTTCTTTTCATTTACAATACTTACCCCATAAAACCAGCTCCATTTAATGCTTATAACAAAAACATTCTAATTCATGATCATCAACAATACCTATTGCTTGTAAATATGAATAAATAGTTATTGAGCCTACAAAACTCATTCCTCTTTTTTTTAAATCCATCGAAATATCATCAGATAACTTCGTTGTTGTTTTAAAATTATTATCCTTATTTTTAATAATTTGATGGTTACTAAAACCCCAAAGATAGTCAGAAAAACTACCAAATTCAGTTTGAATACTTATAAAAATTTTAGCATTATTAATTGCTGCACCAATTTTTCGTTTACTTCTTATTATTTTTTCATTTGCTAATAACTCCATTACTTTTTTATCATCATAGTTAGCTATTTTAATTACATCGAAATTATCAAATGCCACTCTAAAAGCTTCTCGTTTTTTTAAAATAGTTATCCATGATAATCCTGCTTGAAATGTTTCTAATAAGAACATCTCATATAATTTTTCATCATCATAAACCGGTACACCCCATTCATGATCATGATAATTTTTATAAATTTCTGACTTTTCATCTACCCATGAACACCTTTTTACCATCATCATTCTCTCCTTTTTAACTATTTTATCATGCTTATAAGAATAAGCAAATATTACACAAAAAAAACTATCCCAGTTAAAATTACTCATTCATCATATTTAACTTTTTAAATATTTTTTCCAGCAGCTAAAATAATAAATTATATTACTTTTAATATTGTTTAGTTTTTAGTACAATATTTCAAGATGTTAGAGGAGATTTAAAATGAATAACAATAATAATGATGTAACAAAAAAATATGGATTATTTACAGCCATTACAATGATTGTTGGAATTTGTATTGGCTCGGGTATATTCTTTAAAAGTGATAATGTTTTAATTGCTACAAACGGCAGTATTGCACTAGGCGTGCTATCATTTATCTTAGCCGCAATTTCAATCATTTTTGGTTGTCTTACAATCGGTGAATTAGCATCTCGCACTGATAAAGTTGGAGGGCTAATCTCATATGCTGAAATGTTTTTAACTCGTAAAGTTGCATGTGCTATGGGCTGGTTTCAAACCTTTGTTTACTATCCTACAATTACTTCTGTTGTAGCTTGGGTCATTGGAGTTTATATAAACATATTATTTAATTTACAAGCCAGTTTAGAATTTGAAATTTTAATTGGTTATATCTTTTTACTACTTTGTTTTGTTTACAATATTCTTTTACCAAAATTTGGTGCTTTTATCCAAAATAGTACAACCCTAATAAAACTGCTCCCCTTATTTATTTTAGGAATATTGGGAATTATTTTTGGTGATCCTATTAATGGTTTAGCAAATACTAGTATCAATACACTAAGTGGTACTGGGTGGATTTCTGCCCTTGGTCCCATTGCCTATTCATTTGATGGCTGGATCGTAACAACTTCTATATCTCATGAACTAAAAGATGCTAAGAAAAATATGCCTAAAGCATTAATGCTAGGCCCATTAATCGTTTTAAGTATCTATGTTTTATACTTTATTGGTATCTCATGTTATGTTACACCTGAAGTAGTTATGACTTTGGGGGATCGTCATGTCAGTTTGGCAGCACAAAATTTATTTGGTCCAGCCTTTAGTAAAATGATTATCATTTTTATAATTATTTCGGTTATTGGAACTGTTAATGGTTTAGTCATTGGCTATATTCGCATGCCATATTCATTATCTTTACGTAAAAATATGTTTCCCTTTTCTAAACATTTGCGTAAAATCGATAAACGTTTTCAAATGCCCTTAAATTCAGCTATCTGTAGCTTGATTATTTGTACGATTTGGATGTTCGTCCATTATTTATGTACTAAATACAACCTATTATATAATAGTGATGTATCTGAGGGAGCTATCGGAATATCCTATATCTTCTATACTTTATTATATATAAGGGTATTTAAAATGTATCTTGATAAGGAAATTAAGAGTAAATTTAAAGGTTTAGTTTGCCCGATTTTAGCAACTATCGGCTCATTGATTATCCTATCTGGAGGTATTCAAAATAAACTATTTATTTTCTATATTATATTTTGTATTTTACTTTTTCTATACTCATTATATTACTATCAAAAAAATAATCACTAAATAATAAACCATCTCTTAGAATCAAGAGATGGTTTATTATTTATAAAGTTGATTCATTCCATAAAAATTCTTCTATATCTTCATAACTTGAAATCTCTCGATCAAAAACATAAGCAAAAAATTGCTGCAAATTCGGTATATCATATTGTTTAAAATCCACAATATACAGCATTTCATATACTTCTTTCTTCAAAATCCGTAAATCTGAAATAAAGTAACACCGCATAAGTTTTACAGCATCTTCAAAAATATCTTTTTGCATAATTAACCATCCTTTCAAGTCATATATCTATTTCTTCTCTTTATCCTGACTCCGCTTAATTTGTAATTTCCCATTGACCTTATTAACTTCAAAAATAAACGGATTTTGCTGGAACCAGACTAAATCAGCAGCCTTTAAATTCCACTGTTCATAAGCAATAATAAAAGTTTGATAAACCAGCTCTTCAGCTTCTCTTCGAGTCTCTAGAGCCGATTCGAAATTTGAATATATTCCTAAATCAAAACGTTTACCTTTAAAACCAATACTAGCTCGATATTTATTATTTTTCAGTTTATAAATACCGCATGCTCCACTAGTATTATTTCTTTTTAATTTTTGTGAGTTAATAAACTCTATACATGTACCATCAACTAAATGAAGATTATTATAAACACTTTCAGTAATCTCTTTTTTCTACACCCACAACCGACATACTGCCCGTGCATTAGCCCAGTTTCACTAACTTCTGTGTTCTTTTTTCTGTTGGAGAAATTGCCATAAGTCGCCAAACTTCTGTCCTTTTTTAGCCTTGTTTTTAGGAATACAGCCACAATTAGTGATTGTCCCTCGTTTCAGTTTTTTTGTATTAACAAATGTTATTTTTCCACACTCACATCTACATTCCCATACTTTATATCGAGCTTCTAATTTATTTGTTTCAGCCAAGACGAGTAATTTACCGTATTTTCTGCCAACTAGACTTTTAGTCTTTTTCATTAATTGAATTTACTTTCAGCTTGGAAGCAGATAAACAAATTTATAATTAAACAACATAACTGTGTCCTCATTTATTCGTTCATCCCTCCTCAATAATTCTAGTACTAATAATGTAAAATTGTGTTTATACCTGTCTTGCACATAGTACAAATTCGTCCGCATAAAGTAGACTTATTCATTCGAAAAGATAAAGCTTTATTTTTAACGAAAAAACTATAAAAACACACAAATTTCTTTCTACTATGATTAATTTTGATGTACTATCTGTCAATTTTCATTATACATTTGTTGAACGATAAAGTCTACTATTTTCATAATAATCATCACTTCAAATGAACCCATCTTAAAAATGTATCTTGAGAAACATTAATAGTAGTGGCTGCTTCCCTTGAGGTGATTTTTTTATTTAACCATTTTTCCTTTAAATCATAAAACTCTTCTGGAACAGGAATGCACGGTCTACCAAATTTTACACCTCTTTTTTTAGCAGCCTCGATTCCTTCACGCTGTCTTTGCTTGATACTTTGTCGCTCGGTTTCGGCTACATATGAAAGAATTTGAAGTACTAGATCTGCAATAAATGTCCCTGTAAGATTTTCTTTTCTTGTTCTAGTATCTAGTAGTGGCATATCTAAAACAACGATATCTGCTTTTATTTCTTTTGTAATGACTCGCCATTGCTCTAAGATTTCTTCGTAGTTTCTACCTAGACGGTCAATCTCTTTAATCACTAAAATATCTTGCTCTTTCAATATTTTAATTAATTCACTGTACTTGGGTCTATCAAAATCCTTACCGCTAAACTTATCAATATAAATATTTTCCTTTTTTACTGGAAATTGTGATAAAGCAATAATTTGCCTTGCTTCATTTTGGTCTTTTGAAGAAACTCTTGCATAACCATAAATATTTGTCATAAACTAAAACCTCCTAAATTTATGCAGTATTATAAAAATATCTGCATAAATATTATTAACAAGTTATGATAAATCTATATTACTGAATGTAAAAAAAGTTAGTAATAAGTCGATGTTACTAACTAGCTAGAAATATTATTACTTTATAAATTGATTTTAATGAATAAATAATTTATTAAAATCAAAACAGGAAATATCAAGATAGGAGAAAATTATGACTAAATCAAATACAATTATTGAATTAAAAAACAAGGTGTAGTTGCAGTAATTAGAGGAACAAGTTATGAAGAAGGTCACCAAACAGCCACCGCTTGTATTAAAGGAAATTTAAAAGCTATTGAGATTACTTATACTAACAATAATGCTGACATAATTATTAAACAATTATCAAGTGATTATCAAAATAATAATACTGTTTTAATTGGTGCTGGAACTGTTTTAGATGCACCAACTGCAAAAAACGCTATTATGGCTGGAGCTAAATATATAGTATCACCAGCTTTTAATCAAGAAACTGCTATAATTTGTAATCGCTATGGTATTCCTTATATTCCTGGCTGTATGACCATTAAAGAAATCATTACTGCTATGGAATATGGCTGTGAAATTATCAAATTATTTCCAGGAAGTGCTTTTGGTCCTAACTATATTAACGCAATCAAAGGGCCCTTACCGTATGTTTCCTTAATGGTAACTGGTGGTGTTAACCTAAATAATGCAGCTGAGTGGTTTAATGCTGGTATTAATGCTATTGGCATTGGAGGAGAGTTAAACAAACTGGCAGCTAAAGGTCAATTTGAAACAATCAAAGAAATTGCACAAAAATATGTAAATACTAAAACTAGAAAATAATTCTTATATCTCAATAATATAATAAAAAACTATTATTTAATATTTTGTTATAAAATTAGATTATAAGAGAACTCCCAATATTACTAATAATTCAAAATAAAAATACTTTTTGCGGCTATCTAACACTTTGTGTAATCAAACTTATTAATTGCAGAAATAAAAGATTTCTGCAATAAATTAAATACTAATATAAATTAAGGAGTAATTTCTGAATTGAATAGAAACTACTCCCTTTAATTTGATTGTAATTATTTAAATAGTATAATACTTGACATAGTCTTATATTCTTATCTATAAAACACTTTTTATGATTTTAAAAATATTTTTATAAACGAATTATTTAAATAATTTTTACATATTAAAATGCACCCCTTTCATTTGAATATACATGTCCAAGATTCCAAGTATATATCAAACTTTGGGGTGCACTTCATTTTAATAAGAACTTTTTAACTGCGAGATACCTATAATCATAAATATTATATTTCACAAAAACTATATTTTTTATTATAAGTTATTAGAGACTCCTTTTTTAGCTAGTCTATTGCTACACCTGCGCTTACATAACCTGCAACAGTGTTGACTAAACTCAATCCAGATGCCCGTGCAGTTAAAACAAGCATTAATCTTGTTCCCGCCGGAACATTAATATTTAAGCCAGTTAATATTCCCTTAGAAATCGTTCCTATAGAAATTACACCTGTTAGTGAAGGCGTTAATGTTACAGTTGTTCCAGGCACTACAGTCATAGTGTTGTTTGGAGCAATTGATTCATATAATTTTGCTTCAATCGTAATTGTACTTCCCACTAATGATAATGCTGCTGTTGTTGAAAAGAATACATCGATTGAAGTGATGACTCCATCTCTTGGCATTGTAAAAGCAAAGTTTGTTAACGTGCCAGATGGATTGGTTAAATCAATTGTATTACCAATGATTGATATTCCTGGTGCTGAGCTACCAAACCCTATAAATGCAGGGGTACCTACTAAACCACCAGCAATAGTTGTTAAAGATACAGGTAAACCAGATGCAAATGGTATTATTGCTGAAGCTCCAGCTGCCCCTGTTGATCCAGTCGGTCCGGTTGACCCTGTTGCTCCGGTTGCTCCTGTTATCCCAGTTGGTCCTGTCGGTCCTCTATCTCCGTTTGCACCATTTGTACCAGTCGGTCCGGTTGACCCTGTCGCTCCCGTCGCTCCGTCTTCTCCTGTTGCTCCGGTTGGTCCTGTTGGTCCTGTTGCTCCGGTTGGTCCTGTCGCTCCTGTTGCTCCGTCTTCTCCTGTTGCTCCGGTTGGTCCGGTTGGCCCTGTCGCTCCTGTTGCTCCGGTCGGTCCGGTTGGACATCTAATAATAATTGGTGGCCTGCATCGGCAACATGGACACCATATACAACCATTATAATTACAGTCTTTCATCTTATCACCTCCTTTATGTGATCTAATATAATATACGCAAATATTTTAATAACTACTGTGTCAATAATCTCATAAAAAATAAAAGACTAATTTTTTCATTAAACTTCTAAAGTAATTATCTAAATAAAAAAGTTACTAGATACATATGTAAATCGTATACCCTTAACGCCTTATAAAAAATAATAGTTTATCATATTATAATAAAAGGACTTACTCCTTTATTAAGGATTAGTCCCTTTTAAATCTTTTTTTACTTCTATTCATCATTTTCAATACGATTAAAATACAATTTATTATGCAAATATGATGGATCATTTGGTTTACATTTTCCTGCCAATTCATTGTAATATTTTGCTGTTTTATAATTACTTAGCTTATCATAACATAAACATAATTGCATATAGGGAATATAATCATAACAATCTGGAGATATAAATGCTCCAGATGTATCATCACGCTCACACGATAATGCTACTGCACTCCAATAGATAGATTGCTCATACTGCTTCAATTCAAAGAAATACTTACCTAAATCACAGCATATCTCTGCTCTTGGCAAATCATAGCAAAGACTATTTAAAAGCCAGGTTATTGCTTCTTGCATATCACCAAGATTGTAAAAACAATAGCCTAAAAATTGACAGGCAGAAATGTTATTTTCTTTCCATCCCTTCTTGGTATTTAAAAATCTTTTAAATTCAGCTACTGCTTCTTGATACAATTGATGATAAAACAGCTCCCGAGCATAATAGAAAATTTCTCGTGGACTAAACATTACCCCTTCATTCAATTTTTCTCTAAATATTCTTAAATTACGATTAACATCACTATTTTTCACCTTACTATGTGTAATTGCAAGATCACTATAAAGCACCTTACCTCTAGGACTTATTACTTCATGTATAAATCCTTCCCAATAAAAATTATCCTTTCTTCTTAATAATCTTTCACGATAATACGTAAATGTCGGCTTATTATTCTGATCAAATTCTGCATTATATTTCATCATAACTACAGAAGTATCTTTTGATAAAGTTTTTTTAAGATTAATCAAACCTTCTTGATCGCTATCTGAAATAATATCATCCGCGTCTAACCACATGCAGTAATCCATAGTTGCCTTTGAAAATGAATAATTCCTTGCTTTAGCAAAATCATCACACCATACAAAATCATATACTTTATCAGTATATTTCAATGCTATCTTTTTAGTTCGATCAGTCGATCCGGTATCCACAATGATTATTTCATCTGCAATCCTTTCAACCGATTTTAAAGCTCTCTCTAATACCATTTCCTCATCTTTTACGATCATACACACACTAATAGTTATCATATATTTCACCACTATAATATATGTCAACAACCCTTAAAATGTGAAAATATTTAAAACAAAAAATGTTCTAAATAAAGAACATTTCTAAATAATCTTAGTTGAGCATTCTTCTAAATTAATTACTTCATCAACAATTGGTAAATAAAATTCCGGTTCATGACTAACTAAAATAACAGCTCCTTTAAAAGCCTTGATTGCGCTTTGTAAAGAATCTTTAGCATCAACGTCCAAATGATTTGTCGGTTCATCTAACACCAAAACATTAGCTTCACGATTCATAATCTTACATAATCTAACTTTGGCATTTTCTCCACCCGATAAAACTTTCATTAAAGATTCAATATGATCAGTTGTTAAACCACACTTAGCTAACATAGCTCTAATCTCACCATTGTTTCGATCTGGAAATTCCTCCCACAAATAGTCTAATGCAGTTTGGGAAACTGCAGATTCTTCTTGTTTAAAAAAACCAATTTCAACAAATGGATCTTTTTCTACTGTTCCACTATAAGGTTTTTGCATCCCAATCAGCGTCTTTAGTAGAGTTGTCTTTCCCAAACCATTGACACCTTTAATAGCAACTTTCTTATTTCTTTCAAAAACAAGATTCATTTCTTTCGTTAAAGGACTATCATATCCAATCACTAAATCCTTACAATCAAATAATACTTTACCTGGTGTTCTAGCTTCTATAAAAGAAAAAGTCGGTTTTATTTTTTCCTTTGGTTTAGAAATAAGATTCATCTTATCTAATTTCTTTTGTCGTGAACTAGCCATATTACGAGTAGCTACCCGTGCTTTATTACGTGCGATAAAATCTTCAAGATCAGCAATTTCTTTTTGCTGCTTTTGATAATCAGCAGCTAACTGACGTTTTTTCAATTCAACTTGTTGTAAATAGTAGTCATAATCACCTTTATAACGAGTCAATACACCATCTTCTAAATGATAAATAATATTAATAACTTGATTTAAAAAACTAACATCATGACTGACTAAAATAAAAGCATTATCATAATTCTTTAAAAAATTGATTAACCAATTGATATGCTGCTCATCTAAATAGTTAGTTGGTTCATCAAGAATTAAAATCATTGGATTCTCTAATAATAATTTAGTTAGTAAAACTTTTGAACGTTGCCCACCAGATAGCGCATCAACCGGTTTATCTAAACCAATATCATTCAACCCTAGACCACCTGCAACTTCTTTGATTTTAACATCAATTGTATAAAACCCGCCATGATCTAAAATTTCTTGAATTTCACCAACTTCTTCCATCAACTGATTCATCGTTTCATCATCACAATCAGCCATTTGTTCATACATCGATAACATCTCCGCTTCTAGATCATAATAATATTTAAAAGCATCTTGTAATGTTTCATATATAGTTTTTCCTGGGTGTAAAGCTGTGTGTTGGTCTAAATAACCTGTTGAAATTCTTTTACACCATTCAATCTTTCCTGAATCCGGAGCAATCTTACCAGTAATAATATTTAAAAAAGTAGATTTCCCCTCACCATTAGCACCTACTAAACCAATATGTTCGCCATTTAATAATCTAAAACTTGCATTTTCTAAAATAGTTCTTCCACCAAAATCATGACTGACATTTTCCACACTTAATATACTCATTTTCTACCTCAACTTGCAATATTAAAGGAAGATTATCATCTTCCTAATTCAACTATATTATACATTAAAATTACTAACTGTCGAGTCTAAACAATCACTCAATTGAAAAGCCATAGTATCCATTCTTTCCATTCTCTTTAACATAATATAAATAATAATCTGCATTATTAATTAATTCCTCTTTAGATAAACAATTACTAAAAGAATTATAATATCCAGATGAAATAGTGATTTTATCATACCCATATAACTCAAATTTACTATAAACTTGTTCAATAAAACTAATTATCATTTGCTCATTACAATCTACACAAATACAAATAAATTCATCACCGCCAAAACGACAAGAAATTATTCTATCATCATCTTGTTGTAAACTATCAGCAAAATCCTTTAATATTTGATCACCAGTTAAATGACCTAAACTATCATTGTATTCTTTAAAATGATCCAAATCAAAAATAATAATTCCTAATAGTCGACTTTTATTTTTAAACTCACTATATTTATAATGAAAATATCGTCGGTTATAAATCTTAGTTAAATCATCTAGTCTAGACTCCTTAACGATATCTTTTTTTTCTTCCATTGCTTTAAATAGTTCAATTTTATATAAAACACTATTTAAACAAAAATCAATACTTTCTTTTTGATTTTCATGCATCAAATAATAATATTGTTCATATAATTTAGGCAACTGTTCTTTTTCTTCAAAAACAATACAATACTTTATCTTCATTTCTAACATTTCAATTTGATAACGCATTCCAGTTTTACCAAAATCATTCTCCTTTAATAAAAGATAAAGACATTTTGTCCGCTCCTTATCCTTGATTGCAAAAGTAATATACAATAAAATATGATGAATAAAATAAATTGCTTCATTTGCACGAAAACCATGAATCTCATTCCCTAATATATTATCAATAAACTCTAAAGCTTTTGCTACATCACCATGCCCATAGCAAATTAATGCTTTTAATGCTTGCCATAACCGATCAATCGGATCAAATGAAGTATCATTAAATAAATCCTTATTTTCTTCCATTAGAGCAATTGCTTGATCCAATCTTCTTTTTTCACAATAAATTATAATAAGATAACATAACACAAAACGTTTTATTTTATATTCCGGCAGTTTAGGAGAAATCTTTTTGATCTGTTCAAGCGATTCTAAAAAATAAGGTAACGCTAAATCAAATTGACCTAAATTAACAAAAACATCTCCTAAATTACAGTTAAATTTTGCTTTCATTATACAGTCATTTAACTGCTCAGCTAACTTCAATCCTTTGAGATAAAAACCAGTAGCAAGAGAATAATCATTATTACATACTGCAATAGCATATAGGTTGTAAGCCTGCATCAATAAATCTGGATACCCTTTTTCTTCATTTAGAGCCAACATCTCATTCGCTAATTTAACTGTTTCTTGTTGCGATTTACAAGAATAATAGTAATCGATTATGTAATTACTAGCTAAACATAATATGTAATCATCTTTTTGTTCTAGTGCTATTTCTTTTAACTGCAAACATTTTTGATACATTTTCTCGATATCATCAAACTGTAAATGACGGATTTCTTCGACTAAACGATCTATCTCACGCATTAATTTCTCCTTTCTTTAAGCACTTTGATTTCATTATAACATAAGATAGTTCTAATATTGGTTAAAAAATTCCTAGTTTTAACTAGGAATCGTATATCTAATTATTTAAAAAATGTTTTATAATCTTCATAATTTTTTTTCAACAATTCAGGTGTATTTAATCCATACGGACAATGCGACATACATTTGCCACAATTAATACAATTTTCTATTTTTTTCATTTCTTCTTGCCAATGTTCTGACAACCAGCCTGCACTAGGAGCTCGTCGTAACATCAAAGACATTCGAGCACACTGATTAATTTCTATTCCCATTGGACATGGCATACAATATCCGCAACCCCGACAAAATTCACCAGATAACTCTTTTTGATCATGAGCAATTATCGCTTTGATTTCTTCACTCATAATTGGTGGATTATCATTATACTCAATAAATTCATCTAACTCTGATTCTTTTTGAATTCCCCAAATCGGCAATGTATTATCAAACTGCGCTAAATACGCATATGCCGCATCAGAACGGTCTATTAAACCACCTGACAAAGCCTTCATACAAATAAAACCAACATCTTTTTCTTTACATAAATCAACTAGTTCCTCTTCCTTTTTTGAAGCCAAATAACTAAAAGGAAATTGTAAAGTATCATATAAACCACACTCAACAGCTTCTCTTGCTACATGTAAACGATGATTGGTTAAACCAATATATCTAATTTTTCCTTGTTTCTTAGCCTCTAGCATAGCTTCATATAAACCTGATCCATCCCCTGGCTTAGGACAAAACGACGGATTATGAAATTGATAAATATCAATGTAATCTGTCTTTAATAACGATAAACTTGTTTCTAAATCCTTCCAAAAATCCGTTACTGTCGTTGCCATCGTTTTTGTTGAAATATAAATTTTTTGGCGTACCTCACTAAGAGCCTCACCAATCTTTTCTTCACTATCACTATAAGCCCGAGCAGAATCAAAAAAAGTAATTCCATTATCATATGCTTTCTTTAAAATAACTTTTGCTTCTTCCATATTTACTCGTTGAACAGGTAAAGCCCCAAAACCATTTCGATTAACAACAATATTTGTTCTCCCCAATCTTACTGTTTCCATTTTCATCCTCCTACAATTCGACATTTCCTATTTTTATTATACTCCCTTGAGTAAACTTTAAGTCAAGTAAAAAACGAAAGGTTTTAACCTTTCGTTTCATCAAAATTATGATTAATAATTTCTAATAATCTGAACTCATTATCTTCAAACTCAAATTTTAAAATACAACAATTCTTCAAGCCGCCTTTTTGGTCAACTTGACTAGTTTCCTGCCAATATCTCATAAAACCACGACATGCCCCACCATGAGAAACTGCAAGCACAACTTTATGATCTTCCTTCTGCATAATTTCTAATAATGTATCAGCAATTCTTTGGCGCATCTGTAATTCTCCTTCACCGCCATAATTGACAAAAAAATCACCATATGGCAGCGGCGGATTTAAATCTTCACTTTCACCTTCATATATTCCAAAATTCCATTCCTTTAGTCCTTTGACTCGGTGATAAGGTAAATCACAGACTAACTCTAAAGTATCACACGCCCGCTCAGAAGTTGAACTATAAGCATGATCAAAAACGATGTTATTGTCTTTAAAATATTTTCCTGCTATCTTAGCTTGTTTAATTCCTAACTCTGTCAAAGGGGCATCACACCACCCTTGAATTTTTTTACGAGCATTAAATAGCGTTTGCCCGTGACGCATTAAATATAGAGTCTTCTTCACCCGATCAGTCTCCTATTTTTACTATTTTATTTGTGGAAAAACCACAACCAATAACATTTTAAATGCTTCTTGACCATATACAGAATGCGGTTTATTAGCCGGCATAACTAATGTTTCACCACGCTTTAAGACATATTCTTGACCATCAACTGTAAACTTTCCAACACCCTCTAGCACGGTTACCATCGCATCTCCGCTAGAGCCATGCGTTCCAATTTCTTCACCTTTATCAAAAGAAAAAATAGTAATACTTAAAGCATCATTTTGTGCTAGTGTCTTACTAACTACTTGTCCCGCTTGAACTTCCACTTGCGATGCTAATGTAGTTATTTGTTCATGGGGAATATTTTTAATAAATATATCGCTCATATCTTACCTCCTATCAATATTTATTCCCAAGATATGTTTATATTATAGCATAAAAGTTAAATAAAGCGATTAACGATACTGCTTCACTTTAAAATGATAGTTTACTATCTTATTAAGATAATCTAAATCATTTAAATCCTGAATAAATCTTGTGGTTAGCTCTAAGTCAAGATAAAATAAAAAAGTGTAATCTCGCTTTTTATTTATATAAAAAGCGAGGATTGATCATTAATAAGAAGTTATAATAAAGAGGGTAATATAAATGGAATGGATTGAACGGCTAAATACAACAATTGAATATATCGAAAATCATTTAACAGAAAAAATTGATTATGAGCAGCTCGCTAAAATAGCTGGCTGCCCTAGTTATCACTTTCAAAAAACTTTCCTTTACATGACTAATATCTCATTATCAGAATATATTCGCAAACGACGTATTTCTTTAGCTGCAGTTGATTTACAAACAGGAGAAGACAAAATCATTGATATAGCTTTAAAATATGGATATGAATCACCAACCGCATTCAACCGTGCTTTCCAAGCAGTTCATGGAATTGCACCCTCACTTGTTAGAAAGAAAAATGTTCAAATCAAGTCATTCCCAGCTCTAAAATTCACCTTTTCAATTCAAGGTCTTGATGAATTAAGTTTTAGAATTGAAAAAAAGGATAGCTTTAAAATCCTAGGAATCAGCTCTCTTTTAAGTAAAGAATTACTAGAAAACTTTGTCCAAATCCCTAAGCAATGGGACAAAGCATTAAATGATGGAACCCTTAACCAACTTTATCGACTTAATAATCAGACTCCGCTAGGATTATTAGGAGTCAATATTCATCAACACGAAGACTGGCGTTATTTCATTGCTGTTAGTTCAACTAATCATAATCAAAATTTTGAAGAATATCATATCGGCAGCGCTACCTGGGCCATCTTTTCTGGTCACGGAACAAATAGAACTCTTCAAGAGCTTCAGCGTCGTGTTATTACAGAGTGGTTGCCTACTTCCGGATATGAATATGCTAATATCCCAGATATAGAAGTTTATCTAAAAGCCGATCCAAATGATGCCATTTACGAATACTGGTTACCAATTATAAAAAAATAAGGAGTTATGTTATGGTAATTACAAATATTAAGGCCTCTTTTCCTAACGATATAAAAACTATTTGGAATATTGTTACTTCCCTAGATAATTATACTTGGCGCAGTGATCTTTCAAAACTGGAAATTATCAAATCACAAGAGCAATTTATCGAATACACTAAAAATGGTTATCCAACAACTTTTACGATTACCTGTTTTAGACCCTACCAGCGTTATGAATTCAGTATGGAAAACAGTAATATGAAAGGTCACTGGATAGGATTGTTTTCATCTCACAATGGTATTACTTCAATTGATTTTACAGAAAATATCACACCTAAAAAATTCTTCATGAAACCCTTTGTCAAAAGATATTTAAAAAAACAGCAAGCTGCTTATATTCGTGATTTAACAGCTGTCTTAGAAGCAATAGAACATAGATTTTAATAACAATCCCAATTATACAAGACTTTTGAGAAATTCTTATTCTCTAAGTCTTTTTTTGTTATAAAAAGGATAAAAAATTGAGAAAATCAGCATAAATACAGTATCTATCAGCAATACAGTTAAAGAAAAAAGAAGCAAATTACAACGAAATTACAACAAATGAAAGAGCCTTATATAACGACTTATACAAAGAAATACAGAGTTATGGAAGAATGACACTCGATTTAACGAAGTGTCATTTTTTCTGCTAATACTTTGATTAACGAAGATGAACATGTTGTAAAACATAAATCATATTTTTATTGAATTGTTGACTGTGTAAATTTATGTTAGAATTAATCTTGTGAATGAGTGGAAATACATACTGTGATTACGGAGTGTTTTTCTATCTTATTATTTTTGAATTTACGATAGATGGGAGCAGATATAGTGGATAATAAAAAAGAGCTGGAGCGTGCAGAGTTACACCGCACCATTTGGAGCATAGCAAATGATTTGAGAGGGAGTGTTGACGGCTGGGATTTTAAACAGTATGTATTAGGTATGCTGTTTTATCGATATATTTCTGAAAACTTGGCAAATTATATCAATCAGGGAGAAATTGAAGCAGGATATACCGATTTTCGATATGAAGATTTAGCAGATGAAGAAGCAGAACAGGCACGTGAAGATATGGTATCAACAAAAGGTTTTTTCATTCTTCCGAGCCAGTTGTTTTGCAATGTACACAAAAAGGCAGAACATGATGAAAATTTGAATGAAACGCTTGAAAATTCCTTTCGTTCTATCGAAGCGTCTGCACAGGGAAGTGACAGCGAAGACGATTTCAAAGGATTGTTTGATGATATTGATGTAAACAGTAATAAACTGGGCGGTACTGTTGCAAAAAGAAATGAGAAATTGGTAAAACTCATGGACGGTATCGGTTCAATGCAGTTAGGCAATTATCAGGATAACACGATTGACGCATTTGGAGATGCCTATGAGTATCTGATGGGAATGTATGCTTCCAATGCAGGAAAAAGCGGTGGAGAATATTATACACCACAGGAAGTGTCTGAACTTTTAACAAGATTAACACTTGTAGGTAAAACAGAAGTAAATAAAGTATATGACCCTGCGTGCGGTTCTGGTTCATTGCTATTAAAATTTGCAAAAGTTTTGGGTCGTGACAATGTGCGTCAGGGATTTTACGGACAGGAAATTAATATCACGACTTATAATCTTTGCCGTATCAATATGTTTTTGCATGATATAGATTATGATAAGTTTGATATAGCACATGGAGATACATTGACAGAGCCAAAACATTGGGACGATGAGCCTTTTGAAGCAATCGTATCTAATCCGCCTTATTCGATAAAATGGGAGGGAGATAGCAATCCGTTACTGATGAATGATGAACGTTTCTCTCCTGCTGGTGTATTAGCTCCAAAATCTAAAGCAGACTTGGCATTTATCATGCATTCCCTTTCATGGCTGGCAACAAACGGTACAGCGGCAATTGTTTGTTTTCCGGGGGTTATGTACCGTGGCGGTGCTGAACAGAAAATCAGAAAATATCTGATAGACTATTCAAAAATAGACTGTATCGTACAGCTTCCGGATAATCTGTTTTACGGAACATCAATCGCAACCTGTATTATGGTATTAAAGCATTCAAGAAATGACAATAATGTATTATTTATTGACGCTTCAAAGCTATGTACGAAAGTAACAAACAGCAACAAGATGGAGCAAAAACATATAAACACAATTTTAGAAGCATACACTAAACGAGAAAATCAGGAATATTTCTGTGCATTAGTTCCAAGTGAAAAGATAGCAGAAGAAAATTATAACTTGTCGGTATCAACCTATGTTGAACAGGAAGATACAAGCGAAAAAATCAATATTATAGAATTAAATGCAGAGATTAAAAAGATAGTTGCCAGAGAACAGGAACTGCGTGAGGAAATAGACAAAATCATAGCAGAGATTGAGGTGGCAGACTATGAGTAAATTAGAACAGCTTCTTCAAACAATAAATTATAATGGAGTAGAATTTAAAAAATTAAATGAAATATGTGAGTTTAAAAATGGTAAAGGACACGAAAAAGCCGTTAGTGCTACAGGTTCTTATATTATTGTAAATTCTAAATTTATATCAACAGGAGGCTTGGTGGCAAAATTTTGTGATATGCAAATTTGTCCAGTATATAAACATGATATTTTAATGGTTATGAGCGATTTGCCAAATGGTAGAGCACTTGCCAAATGTTTTGTAGTAAATGAAGATGATAAATATACCTTAAATCAACGAATAGCAGGATTGACTATTAAAGATAAAACTGTTATGAATTATAAATTTTTATATTACTTTTTAAATCGTAATAAGCAATTATTGAGATATGACAATAAGGTAGACCAAACTAATTTGAAAAAATCAGATATTTTGAATGTGAAAGTCCCTGTACCTCCGTTGGAGGTACAACGTGAAATAGTCCGCGTGCTGGACTATTTCACGTTACTTACAGCAGAGCTTACAGCAGAGCTTACAGCAGAGCTTACAGCTCGCAAGAAGCAGTACGAGTATTATAGAGATTATCTTTTGAATGGAAATACTAATATAAAAACAGTAAAATTAAAAGATATTGCTACTCAACTGTATAGGGGAAATGGTATAAAAAGAGAACAGGTAAAAGAAAACGGTATTCCTTGTGTTCGTTATGGTGAGATTTATACAGATTATGGAATTTATTTTGATAAATGCAAGTCCCATACTGATGAAACGTTGATTGAGAATAAAAAATATATAGAGTACGGCGATATATTATTTGCAATTACAGGAGAGAGTGTTGAAGATATTGGGAAATCTACTGCATATGTAGGACAAGAAAGGTGTTTGGTTGGTGGAGATATACTCGTTATGAAACATAATCAAAATCCAAAATACTTATCTTATGTATTATCTACCAATAATGCTAAAAAACAGAAAAGCAAGGGAAAAATAAAAAGCAAAGTAGTACATACAAATGCCAATTCAATAGGAGAAATTGAAATTCCTTTGCCTAGTCGAGAGGTTCAAGATAAACTGGTTGATGTATTAGATAACTTTGAAACCATCTGCAATGACCTGAACATAGGTCTGCCAGCGGAGATAGAAGCACGAAAAAAACAATATGAATTTTATCGTGATTTACTCTTGACATTCGCTGAAACAGGCGACATAATCGCACAGACAGACAGACAGACAGACAGACAGACAAGCAATAATTAGGCTTATTCAATATGTGTTTGGGCATGCTACTTTAAAATTAGAAGAAGTAGCAATAATAAAAAACGGGAAAGATTATAAACATCTTTCAGCTGGAAATTATCCAGTATATGGTTCAGGTGGCATTATGACTTATGTAGATGGTTATGCTTGTGATTGTGAATCTGTCTTGATTCCTAGAAAAGGTAGTTTACAAAATTTGTACTATGTGAACAAACCGTTTTGGACTGTTGATACAATATTTTACACTATTATAGATAAGACATATGTTGAACCAAAATATTTATTTTATTTATTACAGTCAAAAAAACTTGAGAATTTAAACAAAGCTGGTGGAGTTCCGAGTTTGACTCAATCTGTTTTAAACAAAGTTGAACTATCTTTGCCATGCTTAACAAGACAAAAAGAGATTATAGCAATATTAGATAGATTTGATACTTTATGTAATGATTTAACATCTGGACTTCCAGCAGAAATAGAGGCAAGACAGAAACAATATGAATACTATCGAGATAAGTTGCTTACATTCAAGGAGGTGTAGGGTACATGAATACATTGAACATCGTAGCTTCAACCAACGAAAGCACGGTTGTTACAGAATATATACCAGAAACATCACGCTCTGACGCTTATCAGAGCGAAGCACAGCTGGAACAGGAGTTTATCAGACTTCTGACAATGCAGGGATATGAATATATTGCATTGAACAGCGAACAGGAAATGATTTCCAACCTGAGAAAACAGTTGGAAATTCTGAACCATTATGATTTTTCAGATACGGAATGGGAACGCTTTTTTCGTGAATGCATAGCCAGCAGTAATGAGGGTATCGTAGAAAAAACAAGAAAAATCCAGACAGACCATATACAGAACCTAAAGAAAGATGATGGTTCGACAAAGAATATCATGCTGATAGATAAAAAGAATATCTACAATAATCGCTTGCAGGTCGTTAATCAGTACGAAGAAAAGAATGGTAATCACGATACACGCTATGATGTCACAATCCTTGTCAACGGACTGCCTATGGTTCATATAGAATTGAAACGACGCGGGGTGGCAATCAGAGAAGCGTTCAATCAGATAAAAAGGTATCAGAGGGACAGTTTCTGGGCAGGAAGCGGTTTGTATGAGTATATACAGATATTCGTGATTTCCAATGGAACACATACAAAATACTATTCCAATACGACACGAATCAGTCATATAAAAGAAAGCAGTACGAGCGGAAAACATGCCAGTAAGAAGACAAGCAACAGTTTTGAGTTTACGTCCTATTGGGCTGACGGCAAAAACAAGGTGATTTCGGATTTGATAGACTTTACAAAAACATTCTTTGCAAGATACACTATTTTAAATATCCTCACAAGATACTGTGTATTTACAGCAGAGGACTTACTATTGGTCATGCGTCCTTATCAGATTTCGGCAACGGAAAAAATATTAAACCGAATAGAAATATCAACAAACTATAAAAAGACCGGGACAGTTGAAGCAGGCGGATATATCTGGCATACGACAGGGAGCGGAAAGACGCTGACTTCCTTTAAGACGGCACAGCTTGCTACTGCCCTGCCCTATGTTGATAAGGTGCTGTTTGTCGTAGACCGCAAGGACTTGGACTATCAGACCATGAAAGAATATGACCGATTTGAAAAAGGTTCGGCAAACAGCAACAAGTCTACTAAAATTCTTCAACGCCAGCTTGAAACCGACAGCACGAAGATAATCATTACTACGATACAGAAACTGGATCATTTTATCCGTAGAAATAAGACACATGAAATCTACAGGAAGCATGTCGTGATTATCTTTGACGAGTGCCATCGAAGCCAGTTCGGAGATATGCATACAGCGATCATCAGGGCATTCCAGAATTATCATATTTTTGGATTTACGGGAACGCCGATATTTTCAGAAAATGCACCGTCTTCCAGCAGAATGCTGTTAAAGACGACACCACAGGCATTCGGCGACAAGCTCCATACCTATACGATAGTAAATGCCATCAATGACGAAAATGTCCTGCCGTTTCGTATAGACTATGTGGATACGGTCAAGAAAAAAGAGGAAATCGTAGACAGGCAGGTCAAAGCCATAGATATTGAGAAAGCAATGGAAGCACCTGAAAGAGTGGAAAAGATTGTTTCCTACATACTGGAACATTTCGACCAGAAGACGCAGAGAAACAGCTTCTACTCCCTTAAAGGACAGAGAGTTGCAGGATTTAATTCTATTTTTGCAGTCAGCTCTATTCCGATGGCAAAGAAATATTATATTGAACTGAAAAAGCAGTTGGAAAAGAGCAACCGAAAACTTACGATTGCGACCATATTCAGTTATTCGGCAAATGAAGAAGAGCCGGAAGATGTCATGCAGGAAGAAGAATTTGAAACAGATGGACTGGATAAGACATCTCGTGACTTCCTGCAAAGCGTCATTGACGAGTACAATGGGGAATTTAAACAGAGCTTTGACACCTCAAGCGAGGGTTTTCAGAATTATTATAAAGACCTGTCACAACGTATGAAAAGGCGTGAAATCGACCTGCTGATTGTCGTAAATATGTTTCTGACAGGATTTGACGCTACGACACTCAATACCCTTTGGGTCGATAAGAATTTAAAAATGCATGGACTGATACAAGCATTTTCCAGAACGAACCGTATCTTAAATTCTGTAAAGACATACGGGAATATTGTATGCTTTCGGGACTTGCAGAAAGAAACAGATGAAGCCATTGTTTTGTTTGGCGATGAAAATGCAGAAAGTATCGTACTTCTAAAGAATTATGAAGCCTACTATTACGGATATGATGAAGATGGAAAACATCATGCAGGATATATAGAACTTATTGAAAAATTGAAAATGCAGTATCCCGTCAATGAGCAGATTGTCGGAGAGCAGAACCAGAAGGATTTCATTTCGCTGTTCGGTGCAATCCTAAGACTAAAGAACATATTGTCTTCCTTTGATAAATTTGATGAAAATGAGATACTCACACAGCGTCAACAGCAGGAATATCAGAGCATTTACCTTGATTTATACCAAGACTGGAAAAGGAAAGATAAGACAGAGAAAGAAAATATCAATGATGATATTGTGTTTGAAATGGAGCTGGTAAGACAGGTTGAAATCAATATCGACTATATCCTTATGCTGGTTTCCAAGTATCACGACAGTAACTGTGAAGATAAGGAAATACTGGTGGATATACGAAAAGCTGTAGATTCCAGTATGCAGTTGAGGAGCAAAAAAGAACTGATTGAAAACTTCGTTGAAAATGTCAATGTAAATACCAAAGTGGAAGAAGACTGGCAGAAATTCGTTACCGAGCAAAAAGAAACGGATATATCCGAGCTTATCAAAACGGAACGCCTGAAAGATGAAGATACAAGACGTTTCATCGACAATTCATTCCGTGATGGAGTATTAAAAACGACTGGAACAGACATAGACAGGATACTTCCGCCTGTATCCCGCTTTTCTGGTGGAAACCGTGCAGAAAAGAAGCAGACCGTGATAGACAAGCTGATGAAATTCTTTGAAAAATATTTCGGCTTGATTTCCTAAGTGTTGGAACAGGCATTCCTGTTAGAAAATTGTGAAAAGATGTAAAACCGACGGAGTGATCCAGACGTGGTGGCGGTCGAAGACATCAAGCCATGACAGCGAAGCTGTCAAACGTCTGGTTCACTTTGGCGGTTAGGCGAGCGTTAGCGAGCCGTTCAAAGCCCCCGTTATCTAACAAGGGGGGCACAAAAAACAAGAAACACTATACACTAACAGGCGGAAAACGCTGTATTTACAAAGCAAAACCACATTTTACATGGTGTGATATAAATCATGCCATTATCACTATGAAAAATTGAATAGGACATAGGAAAGACAGTTGATTTCAAATAAGAAATGGATTGTCTTTTTCTTTTGCGAAAATTTAGTATAGGCAATTATCAGTAAACGGTAGTTGCCTTCTTTGATTGGAGGAATGAAAGAATGACAGATAAAGATTTTATTGAGGAATTAAAATATAAACGTGATGAATACGGAGTTGCACAAACAAGACTTGCCGTTGCCTGCGGTATCAGTCGGGAACATTATAACCGCATTGAAAAAGGAAAACTTCCATTGACGGAAGAACTCAAAGAAACATTGGAAAAACAGATTGAGCGTTTCAATCCGCAAGAACCGTTGTTTCTGCTGATTGATTACTTCCGTGTCCGATTTCCTATTACGGACGCATTAAAGATTATCCATGATGTACTGCAACTGAAAGCCGATTATATGCTTTATGAAGATTATGGGAAATACGGATATGAAAGCAAATATGTACTTGGGGACATCAATATCATGTGTTCCATGCAGGAGCATTTAGGAGTTCTGTTGGAACTGAAAGGCAAAGGCTGTCGTCAAATGGAATGTTACTTATTGGCACAGGAACGCTCATGGTATGACTTCATGCTGGACTGTATGACGGCAGGCGGTGTGATGAAGCGTCTTGATTTGGCTGTCAATGACAGAGCAGGTATCTTGGATATTCCCAAATTAAAGGAAAAGTATAAAGCAGGTGAATGTATCTCCTATTTCCGCAAACAGAAAGATTACGGCGGTACGGAGAAATGTGGCAGTGATACGCCAAAGAACACAGGAGAAACGTTATATCTGGGTTCAACAAGCAGTGAACTGTATATGTGTGCCTATCAGAAGAACTATGAGCAGTATGTCAAGAATGGCACGGAAGTTGAGGATACGGAGATTAAGAACCGTTTTGAAATACGTATGAAGAATGAACGAGCCTATTATGCTGTTGTGGATTTACTGACCTATCGTGACGCTGAACGTACCGCATTTTCTATCATCAGTCATTATGTCTGTTTTGTTGACAGAGAGGACGATAAGCCAAAAAATCAATGGAAAATGAATGAGGACTGGGCGTGGTTCATAGGAGAAAACAGAGAGCCGATACGCTTAACCACAAAGCCAGAACCTTACACCTTGCAAAAGGCGTTGCATTGGCTACAAAGGCAGGTCGCACCAACGATAAAAATGGTGCAGGCATTAGACAGGGAAAACCATACAACGATACTGAAAGATATGATTGAGCAGGCAGAACTGAAAGACAGACATAAACACTTATTACAGTTAGAGAAATCAAGCATAGAAGAACGAATAGATACCGCTGTTCCACAGGAGAATGACGGTATTTTTTGATTTATTGAAAAATCTGCAACAAAACATCAGATTGCGTACAGATATGAGATGAAAGAAGAAATAAAAAATTTATCAAATTGGAAGCAAATCGGCTGTTTGTGTACAGATATGGTGTGAGGAAAGGAAATCTACCTATTTTGGAAATGAGGTCATGAAATCTTTCTTGGGTGTACAGATATGAGGTGAAATGGGAAAAATTGAACTTTTTTGATTTAGGTTAGCAAATCAGCCTTTTCCGTACAGTTATGTATATAGGGATAGAAATTTATGGATTTAGTCATAAAAATGCCTGTTTCGTTCTTTATATGGAACAGAAAAAGATAATTTTCTTAAAAATCGGAAGCAAACTATGGTTTCCATTCCCTATATGGTGTGAAAGTAGAAAAAGTTTAAAAAAATGACGGAAAATCGAATTGAGCGGACAGTGTTATATGAAAAGAGGAAAATGCTTCCTTCTTAACTTAACAATTCATGGTTTCCGTTCCCTATATGGAGCAAGGAAAATCTTCATTCCATAGTTGGCAGTAACGGTATTACATGGGTAGTTAGGAAGTGAAAAGAGAAAAAGTTTTGAATATCGGTTACGCTTCCGCTCTTTTCCAACGCGGTATATAGGAAAGACGATTTTCTTCTTTCGTGTTCTATGACAACTGAATAAAGCAATTCAATACCTTTGACAGACAGCGAGCCGTTGAAACAGATACGCCATGACCTTTCCCCTGCAAAAGCGAGCGAATGATATTTGTGTTCCTGTAAAAGAATTATCCTCTTTTACCGCCATGACCTGTCCTGTCAGATAATGATACTCCCGTACAGCCACAGCTTGAGCGTTCAAAGCGTCGCACGCAATGGGTACGGCTACATAAGAACTATGCAGAGGTGGAACTCCTGTGGGCTGTGATAAAAGCCGTTGGATTGCTTAAACAATATTTTACGGAAAAGAGGTGAAGTTATATGCACGATTTAAGTATGCCACTATGGGAACGATACCTTATGACGATTGAAGAAGCGTCCAGTTACTTCCGCATTGGCGAAAATAAATTACGTCAAATTGCCAATGAGCATAAACGGGAATGTGTCGTTATGAATGGTAATCGTATGCTCATCAAGAAAAAGAATTTTGAAAAAGTCATAGATAAACTGGAACAAATTTAGTGCAAAAGAGCCTTGTGCGTGTTATGATTTAATTAAGTCGTATATACAAGGCTCTTTCATACTTTGAAAGGAGTTTGAAAGATGTCAGCATTAAAAAGACGAGATAACAAGAATAGAATATTGCAGAGAGGAGAAAGTCAAAGACCGGACGGCAGATACACTTACAAATATGTAGACGCATTGGGTAAAACAAAATATGTGTATGCTTGGAAACTGTTACCGACAGACAGAACACCGAAAGGCAAACGAGATGATTTGTCGTTAAGGGAAAAGGAACGTACCATACAAAGAGATTTGTATGACGGTATCGACACGCAGGGCGGTAAAATGACACTTTGCCAGTTATACGCTAAAAAGAACGCACAGCGACCAAATGTAACGAAGAATACGGAACTTGGCAGAAAGTATCTTATGCAAGCCTTAGAGGACGATATGCTCGGTTCTAAGGGCATTGACAGTATCAAACCGTCAGACGCTAAAGAATGGGCAATCCGTATGCAACAGAAAGGTTTTTCCTTTGGAACAATCAGGAACTATAAGCGTTCGTTAAAAGCGTCATATTATATGGCAATTGATGATGATTATGTAAGAAAGAACCCATTTGATTTTTCACTGAGTGAAGTCCTTGAAAATGACAGTAAAACAAAAGTTGCATTAAGTGAGGAACAGGAGCAGGCATTCCTTGACTTTATAGCACAGGACACCTGTTATCAGAAATATTATGATGATGTGCTGATACTATTGAAAACGGGATTGAGAATATCAGAGTTCTGCGGATTGACAAAACATGATTTGGATTTTGAAAATCATGCCATCCATATCAATCATCAGTTATTGAAAGATAAGGACGGCTACTATGTCAATGAGCCAAAGACAGAAAGCGGTATCCGTAAAGTGCCAATGAGTGATGAAACGGAACAAGCCTTTAAGAGAGTGTTGAAAAGGAAACAGAAACCTGTGATGAAAGAGATTGACGGTTATCGTTCTTTCCTGTTTTTGTTAGGGAATGGTTATCCTGCATACAGTGCAACCTATAAAAAATCATTGATACAAATGATAAAGAAGTATAACAAAACACATGATGTACCTTTGCCACATATTACCCCACATACCCTAAGACATACGTTTTGTACGAGATTAGCACAAAAGAATATGAACCCAAAGAATTTGCAGTATATCATGGGACATTCAAACATAGCAATCACGCTTAACTTATATGCCCATGCTTCAGAAGTCGGAGCAAACAAAGAAATGAGAAGTATGATAGCATGATTTACAACGAAATGTACAACGATTGAGAGCGAAGATATGCGTAGTGTAAGCCCAGTTATGCGGTAGATTGAAGAAATGAGAAAAGCCGACAAACCTTATAAAATAAGGATATATCGGCAACTCGAGGACTTATGAGAAGATATGGAAAAAGTTGATACTTTTTTGTTCCGAAAGAAATTACAAATACCACTATCCCCCCACATAATCTCTTTATCACCAATACCTACACTATCAATTTGTAGTAATAAAATATAATCATCGTACTTTTCACTACTGCGGGGGTCTTCTTGAGTAAATGCAGGATATCCAAACATTTTATGCCCAAAACCGCTAAATTCATTAAATTCATCCTCATACAAAATTTCATCCGGTAAATCATAATATGATGAAATTAAATTATTTGGGTATAAGTTATTCCATTCTTGTGTAAATAAACCATCAAAATGATAATCACCAATACTTATTCCTTCTTCGCCACCAATAAAATGCAGCTTAAAGTTATCAACTATTGGAAAATAACCCTCACCTTCAGGATGATATTTATTAAGTATCTGACTTTCAGATACAGTTTTATCAATACTTGAATAATAAATAACCCGACTTTCTGCTTGCGATATCATATTCTCAAAATCTAAACCATAAAGATCATTATCCATAGCCCAAAATTGCAATAACCCTGCTTCTAATTGATAATTATTCATCGGTAAATCAGCAAAATTAATTTGCCCCAGCAATCGTAATTGTTTATTATCTGTACTTAATGGTACTTCGTCATCTACTCCTAAGTATGGTAATCCCCCAAATTTACTATCAAAAATACTACACTCATCATTACTTAATTCAATTTTAATAACATCTCTTTGAGTATAGTCTGTAATCACCTTCATCGTACTTAAAAACATTTCTTTATTCATTTCTAGTTTTCCTGACTCTTCGACTGGATCTTTTTTCTTTTTAAAAAAATCAAACACTCACCATCACTCCTTTCACTAAAACATAAAACAGCAGCTTCCATTATCATTTCTTTATTTAATTTTAGCACCTTCTTAAAAACAAGCAAACAAAAAACATCTCGATAATTTATAATCCGATTACCGAAATGCTTTTTAAATATCTAAAAATTATAATTTTAAATCATGCATGGCAATTACTTCGACCAATAAAGCAATACCACCAACAAGTAAATAAGCAGCTACAATATAATTTAATACGACGGTTGACATCAATGGCGCAATAATAAATGCTAAAGCTGCTAAAACATTGATTATACCCGTAAATATAACCCAACCATAACTTTCAATTCCAAAAAAGCTTAATTGATGAGCAAAACTCAACTTATTAAGCCCATAAACCATTAAAATAAATCCAAAAATAAAAGCAAATGTATTAATTGTCATTTCAATTGGTGAACATATCAACAAAAGACCAATTAATAAATTACAAATAGCGCTTACAAGGCCACCTGGACCACGAAATAATGGTGGTGCCGCTATATAATCAATGATCTGATAAATTCCTAAAATAAGAATTAACCCGGTTGCAATCGTACCAATTATAGTAACTGATTTTACTGGATAAATCATGCATAGAATAGCACAAATAATCATTAAAATAGCAACAATAATTCCTGCTACTCTTAATGAGTGAATCTTTTTATTCCACTTTCCAACAAATTCACTTCGAAAATCAAAATCATCATTAAATCTTAACATCTCTATCACCTTCTATACTTATATTATAGTCTTCAAAAAATAAAATAATATAAACAAATTTGTCCTTTTGTCTAAAAAATCCTATACTATAATTGGTTTATTATGTTCAGATACGGTATATTAAGCACTGCTTCAATCATTGATCGTTTTATTGCAGGGATTAGAGAAAGCCAAGATAGCTATGTTCAAGCAATTGCATCAAGAAATTTAGAAACTGCCAAAAAAGCAGCAAAACGATTAAACATTGAAAATTATTATGGCAGTTATGGTGAATTGCTTTGTGCAAATAATATTGATATTGTTTATATTCCTACAGTTAACAGTCAACACTATGAAAACTGCAAAAAAGCTCTAAAACACCATAAACATGTTATTGTAGAAAAAACTTTTGCTTTAACTGTCTTAGAAGCTAAAGAATTATTCACATTAGCTAAAAAAATAATTGTTTTTTAATGGAAGCACAAAAGGCTCTCTATCTTCCCACAACAAGTAAAGTTAAAGAATTAATCAATAGTGAGATAATCGGAAAAATTAAATACTTAGAATTTAAGGCTGGGTTTCCAGGTCGCTTTACTTACGATCACTGGATGTATGATCTATCATTAGGTGGTGGTGCTCTTTATGGAAGTGCTACTTATACAATTGAATATCTCCAATATCTTTTTGATCATCCAAATTTAACAATTGATGGTACATGTATCAAGTGCTCTACTGGAGCAGATGAAATATGTAATTTCCAATTGAAGATAAATAATAGTATTCTTGCTTCTTCAACAATCGCTATGAATGTGGCATTAAAAAATGAAGCTGTTTTTTATGGAGAACTAGGTTATATCGTTGTTCCTAATTATTGGAAATCTAATCAGTTAGATCTTTATCTCGATGATGGCAGTCATAGTCATTATGATTTTCCTTATCAAAGTGAATTTGTTTATGAAATTGAACATATTCATCAATGTATTAATAATGGTCGATTAGAAAGTCCTATCATGAATAAAGAAAAAACTATTGAAACAATTAAACTTGTTGAACAGTTATATCAAAAATGTAAATAAAAGAATCTTTGCCATAATAAAATGAACCTCCATTACTTGTAATGTGTACCCTCCTTACTGATTTGTCCAGTAAAGAGGGTACACATCATTGGGTGTCCAAATAATGGAAGTTCATTTCAAATTAGAACTAAAACTTTTTATTATTAGTAACAGTGGCATAAAAAGCCACCCCCAAAATAATCACTCCTCCAAGCAGTTCCTTTACTCCAGGAATCTCATGTAACAAAAATATCGCAAAAATAATGCTATACACACTCTCCATTCCCGATATTATCCCTGCAGTTTGCACCTTTACTTTCTTTAAACTACTGACATAAATACTATGAGCAACAGCCGTACATATAACTCCTAGAAAAATAAGCGCAAATAAATCAAGTTTTGTTATTGAAGCTTTAACTATCAGCAATGACGGTAATAATATAATCGCAGCAATTCCTTGTTCATATAAGCAAATCGTTCTCCCTGTATATTTACCTGCAAAATAGCGATTCATCAAGCATAACACCGCATAACTTAAAGATCCGATTAATCCAATAAAGATTCCCAGTGTTATTTGATTGTTAAGTGAGAACTCTGGAATTGTAATTATTACCCCAGCAAACATTGTTAGCGCAATCATTATATTTTTTATTCTAAGCTCTTCATGATATACTAGCGGTTCTAAAAAAGTCACAAAAAGTGGAAAAGTTGAAAAAGTAATTGTTCCAATTGCAACAGTTGATAATTGAATTGCTTGTAAAAAAGTGAACCAGTGAAGTGCCATAACAATACCAGCAGCGATGATTAGAATATAATCTTTTTTATTACTCAATCTAACTTTCTCTTTTTTTATTAAAATTATTATTAATAGAAAAATTGAAGAAAAAGATACTCGTCCAAAGGTAATCAAAATAGCTGGTAGTGTGACAAATTTTCCAATTACTCCGGCTAAGCCAAATAACATAACAGCCAAATGTAATAATCCAACTTCTTTTTTCATCACTTTCCCCTCCTATTTATAGTTAATAATAGTTTAGCTCATTTTTAATAAGAAAAAAAGATAAACCACCTATATCATCGCTGTTCATTTTCTAAACTAAAATGCAAGGCCAATAACTACTTAAAAACCTTCATTATAATTAGTTATTAATAAAATATTTAATTCGTTCAATCGTTGACTGAGTTTCAAGATATTCAGGATACAGAACTTCAAAAACATGTCCTAAATGTTTTCCTTAGAGCAACACACGGTTCAAACATACCAGTTATAAGCCTTCAATACATTTTTAGCCTTTATTGACTAAAAATGTAAGTTATCTCACTACTAATAATACGTGTTGAAAGTGGCGGTAACTATCAATTACATCAATAAGGCAAGCTTTTCGATATATGTCTGAATCTTCATTGTTAACTCCCTGAACCATAACACTAACCTACTGATAAACAAAATTTTTACTGTTAGTCAAAACTTATTAAATCATCTCCACCATGTAACAAAACTCTCTAATCATAATTTCTGGTGGCTGAACATTATATACTTTACAGAGCTCAGGCTGTTTTATGATTACATAAACCAATCCTGCTAAATGCTCACCAGCTGAATCACTCAGTAAAAATAATTTGATCAATATTCCAAAAATATTTATTCTTTGTTTTAGCAACAAACTTTAAAGTCATAATAATTTCCTGAACTTACTGCTTCAACGAGGCTTGTGGTATTAGAGTATAATTTATATTCACAACAGTAAAATTTTTAGCAGCTAGCATAACTGCAAATTTTTATTTACTCCTTTATCACCATAAATCCAGGCATCACCGTGAACATCAATGATCATAGACAATGGCTTAGTCGTGGATTAAGGATAATAAATATCTAGTAAATGATTATGATTCCTGTCATCTTGATAAGGAATATCAACTACTTAGTGGACATTTTCGAGAATAGTAAAAATATCTTGGTTGCATTTTAAAACGAGCAAACTTAATAATTGATGGATAAAATAGATTTATACCTATCATCTCCTCATTGAATTATTAATACCACACTATTATGATACTCTTTAGCCCCATTTTCTCTATATTATCGTAAAAAAAGCATCATTTTTAAAATGATACCTTTTAAATAACATATAAAATTATACATAAGAAATGTAACACACTTCCTAATAAGATCCATAAATGCCAAATACTATGCATATAGCGATACTTATTTTGCAAACCATAAAAAACGGTACCAATCGTATAAGCTACACCACCAGCCACAAGTAACCAAATTCCATTATATCCAATAGCTTCCGGCAATAGATTGAATTTAAAGATAATACACCAGCCCATCGCTAAATAACAAATCATTGAAAACTTTTCATTACTTTCAATATCAATTGCATTTAAAATGATTCCTAGAACCGTACAGCCCCAAACAACAGCAAAGATCATCCAAGCCCAAAATGAATCTACTGGTCTTATCGAACACAACACAATAGGTGTATAAGTACCAGCAATCAATACAAAAATTGAACAGTGATCCATAATTTGAAACACTTTTTTACTCTTAGTATTTGGGGAAAGCCCATGATAAATACTACTCATTGTATATAGCAAGATCATTGATATTCCATAAATAATTCCTGAAGCTATACCATAATTGTTATGGCGCAATACTCCAAAAACAATACAAAGTACTAATACGGCAATTCCAAAAACTCCACCTACAATATGAGTAACCATATTAAAAATTTCTTCACCTCGAGTATATTCGGGTAATACTCGATCATCTAATTTTGTTCGTTTCATTGAATACCCCCAATCTATATGTATGAATATAGCCCTATTTCATGTTAATTTCAAGAACATCATATAATAACTTCTTATAAATTTCTTTGATAAAACCAAACTTAGTCACAGTATTTGCCTGTCGATTGCAAAAATATTGTTTTGCTAAAAATCTTTAATTATCCATTTTTAGCTTACTGCTATAAAATATTTAGATATTTAACAAATTACACTAAATAATCATATTTTCTAACTTTATTATGACAATGTATACAGCTAAAAGATATGTGTTCCCTCCCCGCAAAATAAATAATAATTAAAATTACCATGCTGGATTCCACAATAGCGATAACCAGCTTTTTGTATTTGTTTAAACAGTTTGATTTATTTTCATCCTTCAACAAATAGTTTTCAATAAAATCATTTAAATTTCTATGATAAGCACTAATATAAAAGTTCCCCTATTTTTATTCCATATCCCAGTCTTGTCCTCAAATATATAACTGTTTTGAAGATTTTCTACTATTTTAATTTCTTTATTAAAATTATTTATACTGTAACTCTCTTTTAAATTTTCTAATTTGACTAATAAATAGATCATTATTTTGTAAAGAAATATAAAAATCTTTTTGCTCTGTAACAATATTGAGCCGATCCAAAGAATTAGCTGATGATGCAATTGCATCACGACTTTTCTCTATTCTTATAATTTGTTGATAATAAATTCCAAAATCTTCAGTAATCCCCCTTTCCTTTTAATCCTGATTAAAATAGTCTTTAAACAATTTAATTTATTATAACACCCTAATTAGCTGATTCATCATTTCTATCACTTAACGATTCTTCATCATAAAAATATATCTTAAAAAGACCATTTGACTCAAATTCTCATTTTTCAAATTACTCCTTTATCGATATAAGTATATATTGCTAATCATAACAAAACAAAGATATTCTAATTTTGTAAGTAAAATTACCTTGCTTGATTACTTTACCATCCTTAGTTAATTCTAAAACAAAGACAATCACTATCCATATCCTCAATCTAATTATATTATCTCATAATCAATAATCTATCACGAATTAAAAGATGCCTAACGGCATCTTAAACTGCTAAATCAAATTATCTAGTCTTTTCCATCAAATAATTAGTTAAATAAACATTATCCACTTTGACTGACTGTTCTTTAATAACTTTATATCCTCTTTTTTCAAAAAAAGGCTTAGCACTTATGGAAGCATGAACTGTTAAACTTTTTACATCTTTACAATACTGTTCTAACTTATCACATAGCTTTGTTGCAATCTGTTTTCCTTGATAATCTTTATGTACGTATAAATGATCTAAATAACCTCTCTTATCAATATTACCATAACCCAAAACCTTTTCATTTTCAACAGCTACAAGAGTATACATAGAGTTAAAAAAGTCATCTTGAGTCAGCAGAAAATTACTCCGATTTGACCATACTTTGATTTGATCATTATTGTAATCATATCTATTTATTGTATTAATCGTTTCATAAAACAATTCACAAATTACTTTTAAATCCGAAGACTGATATTTTCTAATTTCCATCGATTTCACCATTAATAATTTTATAAACTCTCTTTTTTACTTCACCTAAATCTTCCTTACGTAATAAAGGGAGAGATCACATAGTTTTTCTTATTCATAATCTTATCATTTTAACCATCCCAACAATTCGATCATTTCATTACCAAAACATTCTTGTCTAAAATGAGCCGAATTCTCTCCAATAACAGAATATGCTGAAATATCTTTCATTACAACTGAATGAATTACAATAATCCTTCCATCATCATTTTGGCGCATAATCATATTTAAAATTACCATTAAATATTTATATAGTAAACTGCAATTATATCATTCCTTTTACTTCTTTAATTAAATTAAAATTCCATTACAATGATCTATTTCATGTTGAATGATCTGAGCTGTATAATTACTAAAAGTTTTTATTTTCTTTTTGAAATCAACATCATAATATGCTACTTTTATCTTTTCGTATCGCTTTGTCTTTTTCACTCCAATATGTGATAGACATCCTTCTTCTGTTTCATATAAACGTCCCATAGTTTTTATAATTTCTGGATTTAACATTACTAAATAATTACCATCATCGTTTACAATGATAATATTTTTATTGATACCAATCATATTAGCTGCCATTCCTACACAACCTGTAGCATGAGCTATAATCGTATCTAATAAATCTTGAACAACCGGTAAATCCTCTTTAGTAGCTGGAAGTGATTTTTGACTTAGTCTAAATTGATCACTAACTATTTCTCTTATCATTTATTTTCCCCTTTATATTGTCTTAGCAAAGCTTGATGTTTCTTTAATAATGAAGCTGAATATACTTTCTTTCCTGGCTGATCTCTAATAACCTTCCACAATATCGAAGCAGCTTTCAATTTATTATAATAAATTTTATTATTTTCATCACGACAAAAATCTTTTAAAAACTGATTCCACTGACAAGCTGAATTATCATATTTAGCATAATCACTTTTTCCATAATACACATCTAAAAGATCCTTGAGCGTGAAATGAACATTCCCCTCACTTCGAACCCTTCTCAATGCAGTTGCCATATCTGCGGTGAACTTAAAATTAGGTGTTTTTGTAATTTCGCCAAAGAATTCACGAAAACGTCCATTAAGAACAAAGCCACATTCTAATAATTTTGTTTCTAAGGTTAAAGGCACATCTTGCTTCCTTATTTTCATTCGTTTTACTGGTTTAATTATTTCACCATTAAAATAGGCTTTAATATTATCATTCAGTTCCGTTTTAGTACCTGTATGAGTAATTCCGTGTTCTTTACAAATTTGTTTTAGTTCATCACGATACCAATAATACTGTTTAAATTCATCAAAACTTTGAATATCATTAAAATTTGGACGTGTCATTTATATTCTCCACCCCTATCTTTTAATATCATATCATCTATAGCTATTTATCTCAATAAAACCATATATCATCTTTATATAGTTCACCCCTTAGTTGGAAATCCAACTAAGAGGTTCAATTTCATTATTATTAAAAATCATTTAGATAAACAGATTAGCACACATAGTGAAGATAGAACAGATTATGATTCCGGTTACAGCTGGAACTAAGAAAGATACAATCGCCCATTTCCAACTATTAGCTTCTTTTTTTATTGTTAAAAGTGTTGTCGAACAAGGCCAGTGCATTAATGAAAATAACATTACATTAATTGCAGTGATCCACGTCCAGCCATTTTCTACTAATAAACTTTTTAACATTACTAAATTATCCATTTCAATCAAACTACCACTAGCGAGGTATGCCATAATCATGATAGGAATTACTATTTCGTTAGCGGGAAACCCTAAAATAAATGCTAACAAAATAACGCCATCTAGACCAATGCATTTAGCAAAGGGATCCAGAAAATTAGAAGTAATATTTAAAATTGTCATACCATCAACACTAATGTTTGCCATTAACCAAATAATAAGACCAGCAGGAGCAGCTACTGCCACAGCTCGAGATAAAACAAATAATGTTCGGTCAAAAATTGATCTAACAATCACTTTGCCAACTTGAGGTTTACGATATGGTGGTAATTCTAAAGTAAATGAAGATGGGACTCCCTTTAATATAGTTTTAGATAATAACTTTGAAATAATCAAAGTCATAGTTATTCCTAAAACAATTAACATTGTTAAAAATATTGCTGATAATAGAGAATTTTGCATAGTTGCTTCGGTTCCAATAAAGAACATTGTTAAGATTGCTATCAAGGTTGGAAAACGACCATTACATGGCACAAAATTATTAGTAATCATTGCAATTAATCTCTCTCGTGGTGAATCAATAATCCGACATCCTACTATTCCAGCAGCATTACATCCAAATCCCATACACATCGTTAAAGCTTGTTTACCACAAGCGCTGCATTTTTTAAATGCATGATCAAGATTAAAAGCAATTCTTGGTAAATAGCCTAAATCTTCCATCAAAGTAAACAATGGAAAAAAGATTGCCATTGGTGGCAGCATAACACTTACAACCCAAGCTAACACCCTATATACCCCAGATACAAGCATATCACTAAGCCATAACGGCGTCCCAATAAAATGAAAGAACTGATTAAAAGGTACTTCTAATCCAAATAAGAAATCCGATAACCACTGCGATGGATAGTTTGCCCCTGTTATAGTTATCCAAAATATTAAAGCAAGTAATAAAATCATGATTGGATACCCCGTCCAGCGATTTGTTAAAATCTTGTCTATCTGACGATCCCTTTGATTATAATCTTGCTTTTGATAGTGAACCACTTTTTGACAAATCAAATGAGCACTGTGAATAAATGAAACAACAATCTTGTCTTGTAAATTATCCTTATTTATATCATGTTGTGCTAATAATTCATTTGCTTGGTCGATAGCTTCTTTAAGCTCTTGATCATCGTAGTCCAGTCCTAATTGATTTGACATTTCAATCATTAAGGAAGGATCGTTTTCAATCAATCTTAAGCTAAGCCACTGATAACTTAAAGAAGTAGTTACTTTCTTTTGCAATACTTCCTCAACAATTCTTATTGCTTGTAATAAAATATCACTATAAGCTATTTTTAAGGATTTGTAATTAACTGGTCTATCGATTGCTTGATCTAAAGAATCAATAACTTTATGCAAATCTGTCTTTTTTCTGGCAGTAATCCCAATTACAGGAACTCCCAAGCAAGATGATAATTGCTCAAGATCAATATCAATTCCTTTTTTCTTAGCTTCATCTAACAAATTAACACAAACTATTACATTTGTATGAATTTCAATTGTCTGAATTACTAAATTTAAGTTACGTTCTAAACAAGTTGCATCACATACAACAACAATTATATCTGGATGCTCAAAGCAAATAAAATTACGTGCTACTTCTTCTTCCGCTGAATGTGCTAATAATGAATATGTCCCAGGAATATCTACTAAAACATATGAATTTTCTTTTCCTCGACAATAGCCTTGAGCATTAGTAACTGTTTTACCAGGCCAGTTACCAGTATGTTGATGAAGGCCTGTTAGCCCATTGAAAACAGTGCTTTTTCCAACATTAGGATTACCTGCAATAGCAACAACTTTATCATTTCTACTTTGTTTTTTTATTACTAACTTTGTCTCACTTGCATTAATTCCTGTAGATTTGTTAGTTAAGCCCATAATTCACATCATCTTTTCTAATTAAAACATTTTGACAATCTTCATTCCGTAAAGCAATTACTGCACCCCTGATCAAAAAAGCTTTAGGATCTTGACTTGGACTATTCAAAATACATTGTACTTCCGTATCATCAACTAAGCCAATATCTAAAAGTCTTCTTTTAATACTCCCTTGTGCCATTAATGAAGTAATCACTCCTACTTCACCCATTTGTAAATCATTTAAACATCTATTTTCTATCATAATAAATTTCTCCTCATCGTATATTAGATTAAGGAAACTTTGTTTCCTAATACTATAATATTAAATTACTAGTAAAGCGTTACTAAAAAGGAGAAAAAAATGAATAACGATGAAAATGCCTATTTTACTTTCAAGGGCTATCAATTGAATAATGACAGTAACTTAACTTCTTCAATGGAAGATTATTTAGAAATGATCATTCGCTTAAAAGAAAAACAACCCTTCGTTAGAATCAACGAATTGGCCAATAATCTTAATGTTAGACCCTCATCCGCCTCTAAAATGGTAACTAAATTAAGTCAAGAAGGCTTTTTAGAATATCAAAAATATGGAATTATCACGTTAACTGAATTAGGTAAACAATGGGGTGAATATTTTATATATCGTCATCAGGTATTAAATAACTTTCTCTGTCTACTCAATAACAGTCATAACGAACTAGAACAAGTTGAGAAAATTGAACACTTTCTTAATAAAAAAACAATTGATAATTTAGCCTTGCTTACTAAAGAACTTCACAATCTACAATAAAAACAACAATATGGGAACAAATCCATTACCATACTGTCGTCTTACTTTTTATCGAATAAAATTAGTGAATTTATGCTCCTCTTTTTCCGGTAATCCAAATTCCTTTTTACCTAATTGAATACTTTTAATTAAAAAAGCCATATTCTTACCAAGAGTTCTCATCGTTTGTAGTCCTTCAAGGTCCTGCTGTACTTCTTCTGGTGAATTACCATGTACCATATTCCAATATTGGCTAGAGGCTATCGGCATTTGAGAAATAGTAAAATATTTATTTAATTCATCAAATGTAGCACTATTACCCCCTCGACGACAACTAACTACAGCCGCCCCAACTTTCATTGTTTTATCAGCAGTCATACTATAAAATAACCGATCAATAAATGATACTAAGGTTCCATTTGCCGACGCAAAATAAACTGGTGAACCAATAACAATGCCATCACATTCTTTAAATTTTGGTGCAATATCATTAACAATATCATTAAATACACATTTCCCTTTCGTCTTACATTGACGACAACCGATACATCCACGAATATCTTTATGACCAACATGAATAATCTCAGTTTCAATCCCTTCACTCTTTAAGGTTTTTGATACTTCCTCTAAGGCTGTATACGTACATCCTTTAGCATTTGGACTTCCATTAATTAAAATAACTTTCATTTTTCTATCCTCCTTGATTTCTCTTTTTATTTATCTTACAATTATATTGTAATACTCGGTAGTTACTACCGGTCAATAATTTTTTAAAATAAATCAAAAATAGGGGTATTTATTATGTGTACGATGAAAGAAGTATGTAAAGAAATTGGTATGAATTATGAAACATTAAAGTTTTATTGTAAAGAAGGTCTTGTTCCTAATGTAAAACGAGATAAAAATAATTATCGTAATTTTGATGAGAAAAATATTGCCTGGTTAAAAGGAATTCAATGTTTAAGAAAATGTGGATTAGGCGTAAGTGAAATAAAAATATATATGAATTATTGTTTACAAGGGCCAACTTCAATTCCCCAACGTAAAGATATGCTTAGCCAAACAAAAGAACATTTGTTAAAAAGAATTGCAGAAATAAATGAGTGTATTGAATATATCGATAATAAACAACGCTTTTACGATGACGTACTTGAAGGAAAATGCAGGTACACAAGTAATCTTATTGAAATAAATGAGTAAATAGCTTTGATAATTACCACTTTAAGAAAATAAGTCTTTATCTTTTGTCACTAAAAGATAAAGACTTATTTCTATATTAGAAATATCCTACTCTTCTTCAATAAAATCAACACATAATTTTGTAATTCCGCTTAACATATAAGAGCTGGCTTCTTTAATATAATAAAATTCAGGTAAAAATTCTTTATCAATAAAAGAGGATAGCACATTTTTTACTTCATCCATATCCGGTGTCATTGGTGAACTTATCACTACAGCTTCGGGTCCAATGAGCGAAATAGTTGGAAGTAACGATTTTGTTACGAGCTCTACGGCTCCATGCTGTGTCCAAGCCAGTTTATGAACATCATCAGATAATTGCATCCGCCGGATAAAATATCTTATCTCACCTGCTATACCATTTTTCCCTCTAATTACTTTACCATTAGAAATTATTCCTTGTCCCCCTACCCCAAATCCAAATGGCTGTGAATGGAAAATAATATTATCATACTCTGGATGTTCTAAAGAAAAACCTACAACTGCTGCATTTGCATTATTATAAACAAAAACATCAATTCCATATTTATCTTCAAAATCAGCTTTTATATCAATAGTTCTTCCATCTGTTGGTTCTTTCAACTGCTTTTCATCTTTAACAATACCCGGTGTCGCAATTCCAATCATATCAATGTAAGAATGTTTTAATAAAATGGTATCAATAATATCGTAGAGATCGTATATATTCATTGTAGGTTTAATGACAAGGTTACTATCAATTATTTCACATTTATCATTTAACCGATAATAAATACGTGTCTGCTCTCTACTAATCAAAATAACAATTGATAAGATACGATTTTCATATTCTGCACAATGGGTACATTCATGCGCTTGCTCATTACTTTTTTCTTGGCGGAAAATCTCAAGCTCACTTTGAATAAACTTTAAAGCAGCTAAAGCATCATACGAAGCAAATACCGATGTTGGTATTTGTAATACCGGCTTTTCTGTGATACTCTCTTTTAAACGTTTGAGCATATACCCAATTTGTGGTGCAATTAAAATTACATCATACTTTTCTGCTTCTTCATAAATACTCATATAAGATACTGCATCAAAATGGTAATCTAACCCTAACATTCCTGCTACAGAATTTAAATTATCAGCAAACATAGAAGTTGTAAGTCCTGCCGAACATGATAATAAAACACGCAAAGTTTTTTCTTCTTTTAACCCAATCAATGTTTCAACCATCTCATCATATAATTGCTTTGCATGATTTTCATCATTGAGTTCAAAATGAAGATAGAATTTAACAGAATGATCCTTATTTGAAACAATACTAAATTCAACGATTGTATATTCCTCAATTACTGTAAATTGAATCGATGCCTCACCGTATTCAGTTACTAATTTAATAAGATCATCGTTTTCTAAACGAATCTCATATGGAGTATTATGATGCTCTCGAATCCAACCTTTAAAATCAAAAACTGCCTTTTTTTCAGTCATTTTATCCCTCTTTTCTCTTTATAATTTTATTTTAACATCCATAATAATGAACATCAAATAACATTATCTTTATGACCAAATAAAAAGACGATACAATATTAATTAACTTAATTGTAAAGTCTTTTTTATTCAACATATTTACGATTGTCTTTGCCAAAAGTAAATGGCATCATCTATCCAACCTTCAGCTATTGTTCCTGTGCCTAAGCCAAATCCATGTGATAGACCCTTATAACAATGAAACTCAGTTGGAATATTTAATTTATTTAGGTGCTCTAACCGTTTTTTCATAAGAATATGATCTGCAATATAATCGTTTGTTCCAATACATGCATAAGTTGGAGCATCTTCATTTGAAACATAATCATACCCTGTATACTGCATAATGACAGCTTCGGCTGAAGGGACAGCAATTTCACTATATGAAGATAAAAACTTTTTATTTCCCAATACTGCTGCCATTCTAGCACCAGCTGACCCACCCCAAAGTGAATAGTGTCTTTTATCTATTTTCAGCATATTCGCATTATTATATATAAACGAAATAGCCTTAGCTAAATCTTCATACGGATGCTCAACACGATAAATCAAAGCAAAAGCATTGTACCCACGCTTACTTAACTCTAAAGCATGTGGAAAACTATCATGCATTGCTCCTACATATACAAAACCACCACCAGCATTACATATTGCAAAAGGCGCATCTTTACTTCCTTTAAAAAAGAACAATCCTACATCTCTTTTTGAAGCATCATTTAATAATTCTTCTTTAGAATAAATGTTATAAAATATTGAATGATTTTGAGCATCGTGATTGAGTGTATTTATAATCTCAATTGTCTTATTCACATCTATATAATTATACCATAAATAAATTTTAGACGAACTTAATTCTTTAATCGTCATATTTAGAGCTATCGGTCTATTGATTGGAAATAGTAACCTTCCCCATGTTTTAAAGGCTGGAAGTTCTAATACTTCTTGAATAGTAGTATTTTCACTTATATTCATTTTTAATGTCCGCCGAAGACATCAAAATCAATTGTATCTAATAAAGCATCAATTTCTTTGATTTCATCAATTGTAACTTCAATTTCCCCTGCTCTAAAATTTTCTTCTAAACGTTCTAATTTTCTGCTTCCCGGGATAGGCACAATAAAATCCTTTTTTCTTAGCATCCATGCTATTGAAAGTTGAGCCATAGTACAATTTTTCTTTTCTGATAATACTTTTAACAAATTCAATAATTTTTCTGCTTTTTCATACCCTTCTTTTTGATATTGAGGCATATTATTTCTAAAATCCCCTTTTTCAAAGGTAGAATCTGGTGTAAATTTCCCTGAAAGTAATCCATTAGCCATTGGAGAAAAAGCTACATAAGTTATTCCTAACTCTTTACAAACAACGAATAAATCTTCATACCATCTAGCCATCATTGAATATCTATTTTGAATAGCTGTAACTGGGCAAACAGCATGTGCTCTTCTTAAATATTCTTCTGTTGTCTCCGAAATTCCCCATGCTTTAATTTTACCCGCTGCAATCAATTCCTTCATAACTCCAGCCACTACTTCAGGTTCAACTTTAGGATCTATCCTATGTTGATAATATAAATCAATATAATCAGTCTGTAATTTCTTTAATGATCCTTCTATCGATGCATATATTTTTTCTGGTGAGGAATCTAATTCTAAATGATCCCCTTTATGTTCAACTCCAAATTTAGTTGCAATAACAACCTGTTCTCTTACCTCCTTTAATGCTTCACCTACAAGCTCTTCATTATAAGAAATAGTTCCATCAGTATTCTCACCAGTATAACATTCAGCCGTATCAAAAAAATTATAACCCATTTTATAAGCCTGCTTAATAGTTTGAATTGCTCCCTCTTTATCTTCAGCTAAGCCATAAGCATGAGAAAATCCCATACAGCCTAATCCTATCGGACTGACATACATATTCGTTTTCCCTAACTGTCTTTTTATCATCATAGCATTATCCTTTCTTATTCAGTAATCATCCCACGATAATTCATTCCATATAAATTTGCAAAACGCTGCATTGTATATTCCCCTGCTTCCAATTGTTGTTTCGTTGGAGCATAACCTTGGAAGATAAAATACATGTTTTTACCCTTTAATAAACTTTCATCAACATGTTGATAAAACCGGTCTAATAGATTACGAACAGCTCCAGACATACTATGCCAATAAAGCGGTGAGCCAATTACAATTGTATCAGCTTTACTCATCGCTAAAACAACTTCATCAAATTGATCATCTGTAAAATGCTGACCATAACTATAAATCTTATAATCTACTAAATGCAATGTCTGATAATTTTTACCCTTTAGAAATTGCTCACTTAAAGCAACCGTATTACCATTTTTATTAGGACTTCCGTTAATAAATAATATACTCATTTTTTTCACTCCTTTAATAATCTATTTTTTATTCATGGATTTTCCTATGAACAACCATCCTTACAAAATCAGGTTCAAAGTGTTTAGCCCGTGAACCACTATATCCCATATCTAAGGATGAAATTTTTTTCATCTCATCATTATTCAACTCAAAATCAAATACATTAATATTTTCAATAATTCTCTCTATATGAGTTGATTTAGGGATTACAACAACATCTCTTTGAATATTCCACCGAAGTAATACTTGACCCACTGTCTTATGATATTTTTCAGCAATTCCTTTTAACATCTCATCTTCAAAAGGATTATATCTACCGCCTCCTAATGGTGCCCATGCTTCAGGAACAACATCATAATATTTCATTGTCTCTATTGCTTGCTCCTGAGTAAAATATGGATGCAGTTCTATCTGGTTAACCATTGGCTTAATTTCTACAATTTCACAAAAATTCGTTAATATATTTGGATAGAAATTAGAAACACCTATAGCTCTTAACTTTCCTTTATGATATGCATCTTCCATAGCCCGCCATGCAGCAAAGTAATCTCCCATTGCTTGATGAAGTAAATATAAATCAAAATATTCCAATCCACTTTTTTTCAATGAATTTTCAATTCCCTGTTTTGCTGTTTCATATGTTCGCATATCTTGCACCCATAATTTTGATGTAATAAACAGCTCTTCTCTCGTACAGATTCCCGCTTCAATAGCTTGCTTAACAGCATTTCCTACAGCATCTTCATTCATATAAGAAGCTGCTGTATCAATTAATCGATACCCCGCTTTAATTGCTTGAAATACAGTTTCTTGACATTCTTTTTTATCCGGTACTTGAAATACCCCTAAACCTAAAATTGGCATTTCTATTTGATTATTTAAAATAATATATTCCATAATCTTATCCCCCTTATTATTCCTCACCGTCAACATCTGGAATTGTTGTTGCCAGTATATGCTGTGATTTTTCAGTTATTTGATAAAATGGACAATGTTTATTTAGTTTTGCTATTTCATGCATTTCTTCATTTGTTAATACAAAATCAAATAACTCGATATTTTCTAAAATGTGATTAGCACTTCTACTTCCCGGTACTGCACTAAACCCCATTTGCGTGTGCCATTTCAAAATAATTTGAGACGTTGTCTTATGATATTTAATTGCTAATGCTTTAAATAACGGTTCATTTAACAATTCATTACTACCATGCCCTAAAGGATACCATGATTGTAGAATAATCCCCTTTTCAAAACAAAAATCTTTTACCTTTTCAGCCGGATAATAAGGATGACATTCAATTTGCATTACTACTGGTTTAATTTCACAAATATCCAAAATTTCTTGAATTTGTTCAACCTTAAAATTAGATAACCCTAGTGCTTTGATTTTCCCCTCCTTATAAGCTTTTTCCATCATTTGATAACCCGCAATATAATTATTTAAAGGGTGATGCAACAGCATCAGATCAATATATTCAACTCCCAACCGTTCTAATGTTTGCTCAACAGCATTACTTTTTTCATAAAACGTCGGAGCTAATTTTGTCTCAATAAAAATTTCTTTTCTATCCAATCCACTTTTACTAATACCTCTACCTACACTTTTTTCATTAGTATAGCGATTAGCTGTATCGATCAAACGATACCCATTTTGTAAAGCAAAAGAAACATTATCTTCTACTTGTTTACCAAACTGTCCAATTGTTCCAAAACCAATAATCGGCATCTTCACACCATTACTCAATTCAATTATTCTCATTAATATTTTACCTCCTAGTATATTGTAGATTCTGACTAGTTCACTATAAAGCTATCTAGCTTTCATCTTGCTTTAATAATTTATCTTTTTAAACCACAGATCATCTCAACAGTTGCTGGATCATAGTGAGAGAAAAATGAACTCGTATCTTTATTCATATTTGTAATAGTTTTCATATCTTCTTCACTTAATTGAAAATCAAAAATATCAATATTTTCTAACATTCTTTCTTTTCTCACCGTTTTAGCTAATGGCACAATTCCTCTTTGGACTAACCATCTTAAAATTACTTGACCTACTGATTTGTTATATTTTTCACCAATTCCCATTAATGTTTCATTAGTGAAGATTCCCTTCTTCCCCTCTGCAAACGGTGCCCATGCTTCTAATTGAACACCATATTTTTGATTATATTCTAATGCTTGATTCTGTTGATGAAATAGATTTACTTCCACCTGATTCACTGCAGGAACAACATCTGTATCTAAACATAAATCTACTAAACGGTCCGGATAAAAATTAGATACACCAACCGCTTTAATTTTTCCTTCTTTGTATAAATCAACTAAAGCCCGATAAGCACCATGATAATCTTTAAAAGGCTGATGCAATAATACTAGGTCAATATAATCGAGTTTCATCTTTTCTAAAGATTCCTCCACCGATGCCTTAGCTTTTTCATAGCCATAGTTTGTAATCCAGACTTTTGTTGTAACAAACAACTCTTCTCGAGGTACATTAGTTTTTAAGATTGCTTCTCCTACAGCTTCTTCATTACCATAAGACTGTGTTGTATCAATTAAACGATACCCAGTTTCAATTGCCTCCAGGACAACCCTTACACATTCTTCTTTATCCTTGATTTGGAAAACTCCAAATCCTGCCATGGGCATTTTTACACCATTATTTAAAGTTATATATTCCATTATTTTTCCCCCTATTCTAGCCATATATTTTTAGTCTCAATAATCTTGTTTTAATAATTTGATTTTTAAATTCAAGATTCAATCATAATCTTTTACATTTAAATATATTTAGTTTATATACTAAAAATCTTTATCTGATTAACAGTGCACTATAAATTATGCACTTGTATCGATAAGAATAAAAAGTTAAATATGGTTTTTTAAATAATTAAAATTTCCATCTCACCTTATTTATCTTTAAACATAGTATAAATCTTAGAGTTAACTATAAGTCAATAAAAACTTAATGTTATTAATTTAAAATATCACTAAATAAAAAAAGAGGTCTCTTTCAAACCTCCTATCCAATCATAAAACTATTTTTAATAAACAAATCTATAACCCAACTATAAAATATATTACTCGACTGCACATATACATTTATTTTTATTAGTATTTTTAGCTTTATATAAGGCTTGATCCGCCTGCTCTAAAACTGCTTGCCAACTTTCTTCTCCATTTAAAACACCTATTGCCCCACCAATACTTACAGTTAAATATTCACGACTTGAAGTATTTGGCATTAATAAATGCAGACGTTCAACAGTATGACAAAGTTCTGTACCAATTCTTTGCATTTCTTCTAAATCTGTATTTTTTAATAAATAAACAAATTCTTCTCCACCATAACGAATCAAAAACCCTTCACTCAAACATAAATTTAAAGCATTAGAAACTCTCTTTAGACATTCATCACCTTTAATGTGCCCAAAAGTATCATTATAAGATTTAAAATCATCGATATCAATTATAAAAACACCTGTTTTAAGCTGACTATCGCGACTCTCTAAATAAATATTATTTAAACAATTAGCTAAATAACGTCGATTTTGAAGCCCCGTTAAAGAATCATGATGGGCAATAAAATCTAATTCCGCACTTTTTTCTTCAATCATCCTATTTTTTTCTAGAATAATACTCTGATTTAAAAAAGTTTGTCGCATTGATTGATAATGATAATATCCAACAAATAGAGCCATAATCGTTAACCAGGTACTATTAACATAAATACTATAATGACTCCCCAATGGTTCACCATGTTTCACTAATTCAATTCCAGTAATCAAAATAATATCAGAGAACAAATACAGAGGAACAAATAATTTTGGCGGTAAATAAACAAGAATAGCAATACTCAACATTGTAATAATATGCACACTAATGTTATTAGAAACACGATTATCATATATCGTTACTGCTAGCGACCACATGATTAAAAAAACAATATAGTAATTTTGAACTTTCAACAATAAACCCTTTTTAACATTCTTTTTATGCAATAAAATCAACCCTAAGACACAGATGATAAACATGAGTGTGTATAAAAGCATATAAATCTTACTTGACTTGGTATAATAGGTAAAATCCGTATAAACACTTACATAGACCATATTATAGATTTGAAATAACATAATAAAAAATATCGGGATCCTAAAATACTTCTTAATATCATCTTCGAGAACATCAATAAATTCAAGTTCTTGCTGTTTAGTTAGCTTTATCTTTTCAGTTAATGACAACAACTTCATAATTTGTCCTTTCTAAATATCTATTTATAATTCTTATTGACGATGTAAGAACAAAATTGGAAATGGATTCCCTTGTTCATCTAATTCACTTCGCCGATAAATAGTAAACCCCATATATTCATAAAAAGCTAGAGCTTGAGGATTTTGCTCATTTACACAGACTTCAGTGATCTCATAATCATTTATTCCTATCTCTAATAAATTCCTACCAATACCTTGTCCTCGACGTTGTGCTGTAATAAATAACATCTCTAATTTATCCTCAGCAATCCCCATAAAAGCCAATGTTTCTTTATTATCAACAGCAACTACTAAAATTGGAATTTCTTCAATTGCTTGAAAAACATACTTTTTTATTTCTCAAATATTAGTTTCACTAAAAAAATCATGAGTTGCTCTAATCGAACTTTCCCAAACCGTAACAAGTGAACTAATTAACTGTTCGTCTCGTTCAAATACTCTTTTTATTTCCATTAGCTCCTCCTTTATTACTCAAAGAAATCCTTTAAATAAATATACTGCATTATAAATTTTTTAAACACCCATAGCAACTACACGTTTAATATATTTTTTCATAATTTTTTCAATTCCAACATTTGTTAAAATGATTTATCATTATTTCTTTCAATATATAAATAGTTATTATTTACTTTATTTTACTATAATCACGTAAAAAAGATAGTTATTTAATTAATAACTATCTTTTTTTCATTAAGTTATCATTTGTATTTTTTGATTTACCTCTTATTAATATAAGTGCAATAATATTTGCAGTCAACATCGTAATTACATATATTGTAAGAATTGTAAACATTGACGGTACTACATCCAATAATGCTGACCAATCTTCATGCTTTACCCAATTACTTACTAATTGATACCCTGCTAAAAGAGTAAGCACGGTAAAAACAAGTCCTAAAATCGAAAACCAATAAGCCCTCAGCTTCTCTTGACTTTTAAATATAGACAGACAGCTCATCAAAGTACAGATAATACTCAAGCTTCCAAAGATAATCCACATACTACATTATTCTCCTAGATATAAAATTTAAGATTATTTTAAATAAGCTCTTGATCAATAAACTCTATATAATTTTTCTTAACAACTTCATCTGGATGATCAAGGTACCACTGATATGATTCCTCTAATCCTTCGAAAAGACTTTTTTGACTTGGCAACAACTGATTTTGCTTAGTTACATCAAGAACATAATTATAGTTATGAAAACTAAAATAATCACGTTGATTATCATGCTTAGTTACATATACTTTATTTAGCGGTACTCCTACAACTTGATAACATAACTCAACAAATTTATTTATATCAACAATTTCGCTATTTCCAACATTCATGATATGATCATGAGGGTGCTTTTTAATAATGGTTTCCATTAACTTGCATAGATCTTCAACATGAAAAAACTGTAATAACATTTTACCATCATTAGGTAAATAGAAAGAACGTTTCTTTAATGCACATTCAAACACAAAAGGTTCGCGATAAACATTTTGCATTGGTCCATATAAATATGGTGGCCTTAAAATATATGCTTGAGGAATATGACTTAGTAAATAGTTTTCAGCTTCAATTTTATTACTTCCATAATCTCCCCAGATAGAATTTCTTCCAACCTTCTGCTCCTCTTTGAACGGTTGTGATAAACTTTCCGGATAAACAGCACTGGAACTAATCAAAATATAATCTTTGACCCCATTTAGACCTTCTAACAAATCTTTGACATCTTGTTTAGTATAAGCAGTAACATCAAAAACCACATCAAAATCATATCCCTTTAACAAATTTCCTAAATGATGTCGATCACCTTTAATTAATTTTACTCCTTCAATCTGTTTTCGATTTCCACGATTCAAAACATAAACATCATAATCATGATTTTTAAAATAAGTTGCAACAAATTTACTTACAAAAACTGTTCCTCCAGTTACCAAAATCTTTTTTGTCATATTCTCTCCTTACTTTATAATGATTTAGCACATGCAATTAAATAATGACGAGCATTAGCAGATGTCACTTGTTTAGCCCGCATCAATAAGGCTTGTTTTTTCAGTTCTATAATTTGTAATGAATTATCTTGCACCATCAATAACTCAATTAATTGCAATGCCATTTGATAATCTTCTTGTGCCATATAATTTTTAATAGCTAATATTAGTTTATCATTATCACCAATTAAAGCAAGTACCGCCTGATTATAAGCCTCAGTTGGATGTGGCAATAACTTCACAGGATCCCCATCAAACCATCCTACATAACCATTATAAATACTTTTCACTGACCATTCTACAGTACCATAATACTCACCTAAATATTCTTTATCCTGATATATTGGTGCTAATTTAACATTTTTAACAGTTTCTTCCAAAGACATTCCCTGATTCATACAATCTAATGTTTTAAATAAAATATCCTCGATGGCATCCCTAAAAGTTCCCACTATTGCTTTAATCTCATTTTGCCATAAAACTCGTGTATGTCCTGGTAATAATGCAACAGCTGGATAATTTAAAATCTCATTTAAAGTATCAATCCATGTTGCAACATCGCGATACATGGTTCCTCTTATTGCATAAAGATTAGGCCAGCATCCATAATAATTATCTCCACAACACATTATCTGATCATCTTCTAACCAAACATAGATTTCATCATCTGCTTCACCTACAGCACTAACCATCTTTAATTTAATTCCGTCAATTACTCGTTCAACTACTTTTTGCTCATAATATGTCGTCGGTTTTATAAAATCATATTTTCCTTCTTTAATTTCTTTTCCTTCACGGATTCCAATGCCTTGACTAATCGCTTCCTGATCTGTTAATCCATAACCATGCTGATAAATCCCTCGTTGATTTAGTAGTTTACTAATTCTATCGTAGTATTTTAAAATTGGTTTTCGAGGTTTAAATGCTATTACTTCTACAACTGTATCCCGAAAAGCACCTGCTCCTCCTAAATGATCAGGATGTCCATGAGTATAAATAATTGTTTTAACCGGTTTATCACTAATTTTCGCTAGTTCATCTTTCATCACTTTTGCACGATAATCAGAATCAAGAGTATCAATTAATATAATTGAAGTTTCCCCAATAATCGCAATTGCATTACTATGTTCATAGCCCAAAAAATGATATACCCGTTCATTAACTTTAGTAATTTTCTTTTGATAGTTTGTTTTCGTAAAATTAATTAACTTTTCTTCACCTAACATTGCTTATTCCTCCTTATATATCATTATATTGATTATCTAGTCTTTTAATAGTAGGCACCTTTAGGTAACTGTCAAAACCGTAGTCATTTGGACTACGGTTTTATTTAATCATCTAAAATAAATGACTTTACTTGATTCTTTTTTAGTTTATTATTAGTCTTAACTATCTCTTCTTTTAAATCAACAAAATCTTTAAGATCATGATTTAAAGAAATTAAAACCTCTTTATTATTAGTATTAAAAGTTCGATAAATTAATTTATTTGAAGATTCTGCCTTTTTTAAAACACTTAGTGTAGTAAGTTCATTATTTTCATGAAGCAGAGAGAAAGTATATGGAGTGTTAAAATCAACCTCATTTAACTTCATCGCATTGTACGGCATTTTATTATAACTAATTAATGGCGTTAAATAATCTTTAGCTAAACGTGATAATTTAGCGTGATCATTTTCAATAACAAGCGCAAATCTAAACTCTAATGGTTTTAATAATTGTGAATCTGGTGTAGGCATCTTAATTCCTGATGGTCGTCCCGGACGCCGAACTAATTCTTCTTTACCTAAATAGCCAACTGATCGAAATAACGTAATTGCCAGGGTATTATAATTATCCCCAATTACTTCATATTCTCTAACTGAATTAGTGAGTAAAGCTAATGGACAACCCTTGATTGCAACGTAACTAAGCATTGGATAAATACTATCTGGCCGCTCGCTCCAATTATCTTCTTGCCATGATTCTATCGCCATATCTTTTACTGGGCGTTCAATTATCCCAAACTGATTATCACTAACTGAGGCCTGAGCCCAAATATCAGTTGGAAGAAGTACTCTAAGTCGATGATCTTTAGCTGTATTATCAATATTAGTTGTAATGTCAAGATTTCGTTCCCCTTGTTTTAATTCTATTTGAAATTCAATTTTTAAACTTGTATCACATTTCTTTTGTTTACGACTTGTTAAATCTTTTGGTACTTTCATTTCGACAATTATATGAGCTGTAGTAGAATACCTGGATCTATTGATTTGATAATCTGCCTTAGCATCTTTAGAAGTTATGATATAATCTTCCAATAATGGTGAATAATCATAACCATCACCCTCATCACTACCATCTTCAATCAATAAAACGGAATCATAAGTATGATCATTAACTAAATCATATATTTTTAAAGTTCCATTACTATTAATTTTAATCTGATAGTATTCATTTTCCAGAAAGTCCACTTTATCTAATAAAATTTCTTTTGGCTCTACTGCTTCTTGAATTAAATAAGCCTGATACCCCATCGCAGGAAAATTATCTTTAAATTCAATTGTATATTTTATAAATGGATCATAATTCCCATAATGAACAATCTGACGATCAATTAACCCAGCATCAATGATTTCTTTATTAATAACTTGATAATCTATTTCATGACCCTCACTAGTAACAATTTTAAAACTTTTCATTCTCGTGATAACTTCACTGCGAACCACTCGATTTCTTGGATAAGGGAGTAAATTAAAGACCGTTAGTTTATCAAGCGCAATATCTTTAGGCATTGCATCAGTAATCTTTCGTTTATAAAAGTCAATCATTCGCTCTACTTTCTCATTAGCAATCGTAAAACGGCTGCTTATTTCTTGATGTACTTTATCACTACAACAACATCCAATTGAATCATGGGCATGATTTTTCATTATCTCTTTCCATATCGATTCCATCATCCCATCAAAATACTCAAACCCTAATTTAAAAGCAATGGAAGCCAATGGCTCTAGCAGATTGGTAATTTTATTTTCAATTACGGTATTCATTGTTTTGATATCTGCCCTTGATGAAAAAATCGAACGATGTACACGCATATATTTACCATCCAGCAGTTCACCATGAAGGATATCATAGTTATCTTTTTTCTCTAATTCTTTAAATATCTGATCATAGTTACTTAAAAAGAAGTTTTTATCTGGATAAAGTCTTTTTAACTGCTCAATGACATCAAATATATTTTTTTGTAATGGCATTTGGTCGTGACCATTAGGAATTAATATATGTTCACTAGTTGCTCCTTTTTGTAACACTGGCATATATTTATCACAACGTTTTTTTAATTCATCAAGATCTGTGGGTAAATATTTTCCAATTGCATAACCAAGTGGTAATAGTTGAGTTAAGACTTTTGAACCATCGTCACTAGTCCAATAAAACTCTGTCTTATTTGAACCCATTCGCTCACTCGTTCCCCGCCAGAATATGCTTCTTGTAATTCCAAAACCGTTTAAAATCATTGGCATTTGGCCTGACTGACCAAATGAATCTGGTAAATAACCAATATTCATAGGTTCTCCAAAAGTCTGACTATCTTTATGACCGTATAATAAATTACGAACAATCGACTCTCCACCTACAACCATCTCATCAGTTTGAGTGTACCAAGGCCCAATAATTAATTTACCTTTTTTCACTAAATTAACTATTCGTGATAAATTTTTTGGTTTTAATGCTAGATAATCCTCAAGTACAGCTGTTTGTCCATCGAGAACATAATAAGGATAATCCTCATTATTTTCTAACATTTCTAATATTTCTTCCATATTGTTTAGTAATAATAACTTTGATTCTTCGGCTGAAAAATACCACTCACGATCCCAATGCATATGGGGGACAATGTGTACTTGATTTGCCATGCTATTCCTCCTATTTTGCCTTAGCTAATTTCTGTTTTCGAGTAATTACAAGTAGCACCGCTGAAATAATCGCTCCAATTACTGCCGCTCCAAACCAGACGATCATCGCTAATGGAATATTATCAGCAGTTAATACGAAAATAGAGAATATTCCTGCCCCAGGTACATCAAGACCAATATTAAACATCGCTACAATCGCTCCACAAACTGCAGAACCAGTACATAGGGATATAATTACACGAATTGGATCTGCCATCATAAACGGAATTGCCCCTTCTGTGATTCCTGCTAAACCTAATAGCCAGGTTGAATTTCCTACTTCACGTTCTTCTGGTGTAAATAAATCTTTTCTAAACTTTGTCGCAAATGTCACCCCAAATGCACTAACCATTTTAATTGAAGCAAAAGCACAATATGGCATTAAAACTCCTTCCGCCATTGCAGCAACACAGAAAGCATATGCAGCTTTATTTACTGGTCCACCTAAATCAAAAGAAACCATGATTCCTAAAACAGCCCCTAGTAAAGCAGCATTTGTTCCTGCCATTGATCCTAAAAAGTCAACTAATGCTGTATTGATCATTGCAACTGGTTTACCTAATACGACTAACAATAAGACTCCAACAATCAAACAAGACAATACAGGATAAATTACAAAACTCACAAAACCGGCAAATGTTCCTTTAGCTGGAATCCATTTCTTTAAATAGCGTATTGAATACCCAGCAATGATCCCACCAAGCATCCCGAGTAAGAATCCACCGCCAACGGTATTAGCACAAAATCCAGCCGCAAACCCTGAAGCTAAAGCTGGTTTATCCCCGATTGAATAAGCCATATAAGCTGATAATACCGGTACCATCAAGGTTCCTAACAATCCACTTCCCATTGATTTGATCAAATAAAGCCAACTTCCTTCGGTATTCATCAAATCTGTAAAACCAAAGGTTCTTGCAAAGATTACACAAATTGCTGCAATCATTCCGCCAGCCACGATCAATGGAATAACATAACTAATTCCTGTCATAACCGCTTCTTTAACTGTTTCTAAAAATCCGGCTTCTTGATGTCGTGAATGTTCTACATACTCACCACGAGCAGTTTGTTCTGCTTTAACTAACGCTGTTTCGATAATCTTTTTAGCATCCTTTAATGGTGCAGATACTTTTGTTTTAATCGTTGGTAAATGACTAAAACGTTCCTCCTCTTTAACCGCTACATCGACAGCAAAAATAGCTGCACTTGCATTTTTTAACATCTCATTAGTATGACGATCTTCAATTCCATTAGCCCCCTGCTTTTCTACATATACATTTACTCCCAACTCTTGCCCAGCTTTTGTTAATGCTTCTGCTGCCATGTAAGTATGGGCAATACCAGCGGCACACGCAGTAACCGCAACGATTGAGCGATCAAAGGATTTTATTTCATCACTATTAACCCCATTATCCAGATTTTGATAAAATTCTTTTACTGTTTTAGAAGCATATAATTTTTCTGTATATGTATGATTAGCCATCTTCGTCATCATTTCTGCCAATAATTGCATTTGAACCGAATTCCTATCATTTTGGGGAATTGCAAGTAAAAAAACATATTGTACTTTGTTACCTTCAACAACACTTTCCCAATCCTTCACAGGTTTCTTTAAAGTTACAACCGCAAAAGCTGCTTCTCTAACTACTCCATCTTTTCCATGAGGAATGGCCAGACCATTATCAATCCCTGTTGGTGTTAAGCTTTCACGTTCTAATACTGCTTGATAAAAATCTTCCTCATTACTAATTTTTCCTGCCTGATATAATTTAGAAACTAAGAATTTAATTATTTCATCTTTTGATGACAAATCACTATTTAAAGTAATAAGCTGCTCACTTGTTAATTTAGATAATTCCATTTCTTCTGCCCTCTTCTTTTAATTTTATTAATCACCGACATGTCTTTCCCTGATTACAAAAATATCATAGCATATTATTTTGTAACCCTTTTCAATTTGGAAAATCATACACTTATTTTTAAATAAAAAATGGATGTACCGTGTATTTATACACAGTACATCCTCCAAAATACCTCTGTCAACTCTCGAAGCAGCATCATCATCCCTGTTCGATCTGCAACATTATAGCCATTCAATTTTTGTTCATCACCCCAATAATATAATGGAATATGTGCTAAACCAGCCAATCGATTTTCATTAAAATGGGTAACCGAAATAACAAAAATTCCATTCTGTTTTGCTTCTTCTACCCAATTATTCAAACGACCATTCTCACCACTTGCACTAATTACAAACAAAATATCTTTTTCTTCACAATGCTTGATTCGATATTCAATTTCACGATAAGTTTGATAATATTCAGCTCGATAATCATAACATCGCAAATTATCGACCATCATTTCACAAAAATATAATGACTCACCGACACCAATAAAGTGACATGTTCGGGCATTCTTGATCTTAGCGGCAACTTCTTCTAACGTTTTATAATTAATTAGTTCCATTGATTTATACAAATTCTTTGATAATAATTTTTGAATATCTAAATTTTCTGATACTTCGTTATTAACTAAAAATTTCATCTCTGCAAAGCCTTTATACCCTAACTTTTTACAAAGACGCATGATTGAGTTGGGAACAAGATAAAGATCTTCGGCTACCTTTTGAATTGATAAATGTTCCAAATTTGCTTTATTTTTACGAATATAATCAACAATTAGATCATCTGTATCGTTTAGTGTAAACTCTTGTTGTAAGACCCGTTCTTCAAATTTCATTATATTATCCTCCATGACAAGATAAATATCAACTCTCTCAATATAACTTATATTCTAACATTATTTTTTGATTTCGGTGCATAATCTTTCAATTCTGGAATTGCTCCCGCAGCAACTGCCCATAAATACAAACTGGCAATTGTTGCATATGGTCCATAGCGACGTTTATATTTAGTGAATAGTTGAGGTGTAATTCGCCGATGATGATAGACCATGCGCATTCCCCGTAAAATTGCTAAATCGCTATAACTAATTATATCTTTACGTTGTAATGAAAATGTTAAAATCATCTCTGCTGTCCATCTCCCGATTCCAGGTAACTCACAAAGCTGTTCTATAACCTCTTCATTTGATAGATCAGCTAATCGCTCCAAATCCAATTGATCACTAATGATCCGTCTCGTTATTTCTTTGATATAATGTGCTTTTTTCATCGTAATGCCACATTTTTGTAATTCCTCAGCTGAAAGTGATTTAAAATTTGCTGGGGTAATCGGACTAAAAGAATTGTTGATTCTCTGCCAAATTGTTTGATGGGCTTTAGTAGAAATTTGTTGACCAACAATCGAATTAACTAAAGCTGCAAATAAATCAGGTATTACCGCACGTTTAATTATACCAATCTGCTCGATTACTTGTTTTAAAACAGGATCCCTACTTTTCAAATATTCAATTTCAATATCGCTATATTCAAAATATTCCATTATATACTCCAACCTATAATCTTATCGCATAGTTACAATACCATCATTTTAAAACAATCAAATAACTTTTTTGACTATATTGATTAGCTTTATTAATTTCAAGTATACTTGAAGTACTAAACTTTGTAAATAAATGAAATATTATATAAATCAAGTATGTTTCCTTATGTAATCAAATAGTTTATATTACTGCTTTTATCCTTATGATTATAAATTGTTAGTTCATAATTATCTAATAAAGCACAACGATAAAAATACTCTAGTAAGTTTTTACTAGAGTATTTCATTTATACTTTAAATAACTCAATAATGTCATTAGTAGACATTGTTGTTATACTACCTTCATTATTTTCCACAAAACTATCAGCTAAGTTTTTCTTTTTATTTTGCAGTTCTAAGATCTTTTCTTCAACACTATCCTTCATTACCAATTTATAAACCGTTACAACATTTTCTTGCCCGATTCGATAAGCACGATCAGTCGCCTGATTTTGTGCTGACATATTCCACCAAGGATCAAAATGAATAACTGCTTCAGCAGCAGTCAAATTCAATCCTGTTCCCCCAGCTTTTAATGAAATCAAAAATACTGTTGTATCATCATTTTGAAATTGATTAACTAATCGATGACGTTCTTCTTTTTTTGTATCACCTGTTAATTGATAATAAGTAATACTTTCTTTCTCCAATTCTTTAGCAATTAAATCAAGCACGGAAGTAAAAGAAGAAAATAATAGCACTTTTTGATTATTTCCCAGGAAATTTCGGATTAAATCAAGACATCCTGATAATTTTGATGAAATATTCGAAATATTATCATATATTATCCGTGGTTCACAACAAATTTGTCTTAATCTTGTCAACATTGCTAAAATAGCAATACGATCTACATTATCATAATTAAGCTGTTCTTGCAGTTCTTTATTGACCTGAATTAAATTAGCTAAATACAACTTATTTTCTTCTTCATTAAATTCAATTGATAATGTTTTTTCAATCTTCTCTGGTAATTCAGTCAATACATCTTTTTTATTACGTCTTAAGATAAATGGTGTAATTAATTTTTTTAGTTCCTGCTGTTTGTTTTCATCATGATTTTTAACAATCGGTGTTTCATAATTAGTTTTGAAATAATGGTAGCTATACAAATACTCTGGCATTAAAAAATCAAAAATTGACCATAACTCCGCCAAAGAATTTTCTATAGGAGTTCCGGTTAAAGCAAAACGATGTTTAGCTTTTAACGATTTTACTGTTATCGCATTCTTAGTTTTAGGATTTTTAATATATTGCGCTTCATCCAAAATAATATTTTCAAATTGATAACCATCATAAAGATTAGCATCACGACGCATATAATCATAAGTAGTAATTAGCACATCAACCTCATTAAATTTTCTAATTGCTTCTTTTCGTCGTTTTAGACTGCCGTGAATACAAGTACAAGATAAAGAATTAGAAAATTTATGTATCTCATCTTGCCAATTCAATAGCAATGATGATGGACAAACAACTAAACTAGTTTTTTTATCATCCCGATTTTGATCCAGTAAAACAATCATTTGTAAGGTTTTACCAAGCCCTATATCATCGGCCAAAATTCCTCCAAAGCCATAAGAACTAATTGATTGAAGCCATTGATATCCAAATTTCTGATAATCGCGTAAAATTTCTTGATAATTAGGCGCTAAGGGATAACTCTGTTTAGCTATATCTTTAAAATTATCAATAATTTCTTTAAATACGGTACTACGATCATATACTAAATAATTGCTTGTTTCGGCTTTATTATCAAGACTAAAAGCCCGATAGACATCCATTTCTAAATGTCCATCCTCAAGCATCTTTGGTCTAATTTGATAATCAGTCATAAATTCATTTAATTCTTCCAGCTCATCAGAATCAAGATATAATAGTTGACCATTTTTTAACCGATGAAATTTCTTCTTCTTTTGATATGAGTTTAAGACTAACGCTAATTCATCTTTAGGAATATCAATACTTTCAATGTCAATTGCCAATAAGTCATTTTCTAAAGTCACTCCTACAGTAATACTAAATTGACTTTTCTTCCCAATCTTTTTAAGTGCATCACTAACCATCACTTCACAATAATTAGCTAAAAAAGGCAAACCTTCATTTAAAAAGGAGTAAGTTTTTTCACTTTCTAAATTCAAATACATACAATGTTTTTCAAAATCAACTACATCACCAATCTCTTTTAAATAATCTTCAATTAAATCAAAATTAATTGATGTTTGCTTTCTCGGCTGTTGAAATGAATAAATCGTTTCTAGGCCTTGTTTACTTTCAAGATAAACTTTGATTTGTTCCAATTCATTAATATCGCCATAGAGTGTCAATATTTCTGTTTCGATAACTTCACTTGTTAATAAGTCCCCAGTATAATTAAAATATTGCTTAATATCATTTAAAATATATTTAACAAAGTCATTTACATCTTCTTTTGCTAATAATAATTTGTCTTTACTTTCGCAATTATGAATAAATTTGATTGCTTTTCCTTCATCATCCAGCTTAACCATACCTATTTCATTTTCAGTAATCTTATAAAGATTTTTATAACCACAAAATTCATCAAAATCCTTTAATTCAAGCGAATAATATTTTTCAAGTTTCCTTATATGTAAAGTAGGCTGATAATTATATTGATAAATTGATAAATGTTGATTAGTTTTTTCTAAATCTTTTAATACTTCATAGATATATTCAATACTTTCGGGAATAATCTTTATCTCATTTGTCACATGCGATATATCGTAATAATATTCCTGTTGATACCGCTCATAAGTGATCATACAAAATTTCATTAATTCAATAATCTTCAGTGCTTCATCACTAAATACTTTTTGATTATGAACAAACGCTAATTGTTTACCATATTCAACATATTCATTATTTGCTAATGCACTTAAAAAATTAGGAATATTTTTTATTATATACTTTTTATCACTTCCTACTTTGAATTTTAAACATGGGTGCCCATAATTAATCTTGATCTGGACTTCAAGATCATACTTTTGATTTAGTTTAACCTGATTAAAATCAATTGCTTTAGCAGTCTTAAATGATGCTATTAGGTTTTTTGTTACTGCTAATTCATTTTTTAGCAGTTCTTCTTCCTGCTGCTGACGAATTTGTACTAACTTGTCGAAATAACTTATCTTACCATTTTTACTTTTATATTTAAATGGAAAATCATCAGGTGATAACTCTTGAACCTTCAGCAAAACAGCCCCAATATGACCGCAAGCCGAGAGTTCATCACACCAATAACAATTACAACTATAGTCAGTAATCTTATTATCTTGATCAATAACGATTTTACACACATTTTCATAACTACCATTATCAACAATGCCTTCAATTGTATAATCATCAAAAAGTCGATCATAAGTAATTGTGATTTCTCTAACATAATCTTTTTGATAATATATTCGTCCTGTTCTTAGATTTCTAACACTGCTTACGATTCTATGTAATTCTTTGTCAGTTACAAGCACTTACCAGTCACCTCCTAATTTTCTTTAAAATTATAGCATATATCGAATAATATTCATTAGTATTATGACTAAACTAAATACATAGAGTTATAAAGATGTAATCTTGCAGCAAGTATTTATTTCAATAAATTTCTTATTACTGCCATAATCAAATTTTTAAATAATTAAATACTCATTTCCACAAGCATTAATAAACAATAACAAATCATCATAGGTAATTGATATTGTTGCTGTATTAATATTAGGGTGAATTAATAATCGTTGTGCTCTTAATTCACGATCAATCAATATTTTTACTCGCTTATTATCATTAATTATTCCTAATGGTGTCACTGATCCTGGAATTAACTTTAACAATTCTACAAGTTCTTCATCACTAGCAAAGCTTAGCCGCTTACTACCAATTTGTTTAGCTATATATTTCAAGTCAGCACGCTTTTCAACCGTCATCATATAAATGAAGAATTGTTTATCACTACTTTTTAAAAATAGATTTTTACATGCTACTCCATCAATTTGCTCATTAATAAACATTGCTTCTTCAACAGTGCTAACTGATTGGTGATTAATTTTTTGATAATCAATACCTAACTGTGTTAAAAATTTATATATATCCATTGTTAACTCCTCTTTTTATGATAATGATTTTAACATATTAAAAGTTTAATTGAAAATAATAAAAGCATCCAAAGGATGCTTAATCAATTTTCTTTAATTCATAATCAAAACCATATTTTAAAATATATTCTTCTAGAGTCCAATTATTATCATAAATTATTTTAGCTGCTTTCTTACCAACATAACGTAAATGCCATGGCTCATTAGCAGTTCCAGTAATATCCGAACGATTTTTAGGATAACGAAGAATAAAGCCATATTTATAAGCATTTTTAGCAACCCATTTATACTCATCCGTATCACCAAAAACCATTCTCTTTTTATCAATTACACTTTGGCTAGTTAAATCTACTCCTAACCCTAATTGATGTTCACTTGAGCCAGGTTTCGCAACTAAACCACTAGCAGTGACTTCATCATAACGGTTAAAATAATCATTATAAATTTCTACTTGTTCATCATATGAGCGATATCCACTATTTAAAACTAAATGATAATCTTCTTTTAAAGCATCTTTATTCATATCTTCTAATGCTTTAGCTGCATCTTTTCGAAGTTTATTATGGTTATTATCAGGAGCAATTGGTATATCAGGTACAACAAGATCAGCAGGGACATAATCTTTAGGTAACACAAAACCCTTTTTAATCAACAGAAGTGTATTACTAGGATCTAAAACTTCATATTCTGATCCAACAGCATTATTAGCATCAATAAATGGGTAAGTAACCGTAAGTACAGCTGTTATTGGCTCTTGATTACTTGCAAGATACTTAGGCAGATCCTCAAAGACCATTCCATTAATCTTTAAATAAGATTTAATTTGCGAATATGTATATTTATTATCGACGATTACCTTAAAATCAGACAGCTCTGCAACTTTCATTAAAGATAATACTTGTTTATAACTATATTTTAAATCCTTGAGATCTTGATAATAATCCTGATAGAAAGTATCAATATATTTTATTACTTCTTTTTTTGAATAATCTTGATGTTCTTTTTGATATGTCTGATACTCTAAATAATGTTTTTTATTTTTATATTCATTCCAGGAACTTAAATCACTGACCTTTTCCGCATCCAAATAACGCTCAATCTCATTATCATTTAGCTGTAAAATAATGCTTTGTTCAGACCAACCATAGCCCTTCGTCATTAACCGAATTCTTGTAAAATTAAATGCAATCAATGTCCCAAGTATTAACATAGCGATTAATACACTAATGATTACTTTATAAGGGATTTTTTTCTTTTCATTGTACGACATGTAACTGCTTCTTTTCAACCTATTATCCTCCTCGATATATTCTTGGCAGTCGACTTCCTAAACGACTCAAAATCTCATTACTAATTGTATTAGCTTCAAGTGCAATTTCTTCTACCCTAATTTCTTCTGTACCATCTTGACCAATTACGGTGACTAGATCATTATCACTGATATCACTAATCTCGCTAACATCTACAAGCATTTGATCCATACAAATTCTTCCAACGATTGGACACTTTTGACCTTTGATCAAAACACTTCCATTTGAAGAAAGTATACGTGGCAATCCATCACCATAGCCAATTGGAATAACGGCAATTACACTATCACGATTAACCTTATAAGTCAAGCCATAACCAAGACTCGCGCCTTTAGTCAAATAATGCAGCATTGCAATTTGTGCTTTAATTGTTAAAGCTGGTTTTAAATCTAATTGTACTTTTGAATAATCATTGAACGTTGAGTACACTCCATACATTAAAATCCCAACCCGAGCATAATCGGCATTGATTTCAGGATAATTTACTAATCCATAACTACTTTGAAGATGAACCTTTCCTATATCATAATGTCTTAATTTTAATTCATTAATTAAATCATAAAAAGCAGCTATTTGTTTTTGGGTGTATTCTTGATCAACTTTCCTTTTACTATCACAAACACAAAGATGTGTAAAATAACCCTGAATATGAATAAACTGGTAATCATATATTTCTTTAATACTCTCATAATCGCTTAAATCAAAACCTAAACGATGCATTCCAGTATCAATCTTAATATGAACATTGATCATATGCCCACTTTCATTTAATTGCCGAGCATGCTCACGATTTACAATGGTTTGAATCAAACGATAATTATGTAATTCAATTGCACGAATGGGATGACTATAACCAAGTACTAAAATTTCGCCATATATCCCATGTTCTCGAAGTTTGATACCTTCATCGATAGTAGCAACTGCAAAAGCTTCAATTCCCATTTTTTGACAATGTTTCGCAACTTCTACTAACCCATGACCATATCCTTCTGCTTTAACAACTACCATTAATGAACTATTTTTATTTAATAATGAACTCAATTCATCAAGATTATGCGTGATTGCATCTAGATCAACTTCGATCCAACTGCGACTTGTGCGAATATTCACCATACTTCTCTTTTCCTTTCAATAAAATCTCTGAAAATAAAACAGTTATTATCAATACACTAATAAACTGAATCAGCGGGTCAACAACTAAATGATCACACTTCAATAATTTACCTATTCCACGAACAACAACAATCATCAAGGGATGAAAAAGATAAATAGCTAACGATAGATCTTTACATTTAGATATTCGTTTGCCTGATATTCGTAAAAGTCCCTGATATAGCCAAAACATTACTACCGGCAATAAGATATTCATTGAATCATGACGTACAAAAACATAATCTGCTGCATCTTGATAACCTTTCAATAGTGATATTTCTATAAACATCAAACTTATTGCTAATATCGTGCTAATAACGATTACTCTTAAACTAAAGTTAAATTGCTTTACCGCAAGAAGTTTTCCAATCCAAATGAATAACGGTGCAAAGAAAATACCATTTCGTGTATAATCACTTATTAAAAAAATCAAGTCATACCCCCATTTACAATATGGGTGTATCAAACCATAATACGAATCACCACCTAATCCAATTAAATAAAGTAGTACCACAATTGAAAAACTCGTTAATAAAGATACCCGTTTATCTAATACTGCAACAATGATCAATCCTAGAACTGTTGCTGGTAAATACCACAAATGATAGAAAGTTCCATCGAACAAAACATCTTTAATTATTTCATAAATCAGATTACTTTGATTAAAATAATGATTATAAAGATTTAATGGTAAATAAATAATTATTGCTGCTAAATAAATCAATAGTATCTGTTTAATAATCTTATATAGTCGTTTTTTACTGGGATTAAGAAAATAGAAATAAGCAGTTGTGATAAAAAAGAATGGTACTGCAATACGTCCTAATCCACGAGTTAAATAAAAATCTAAAGTTGGGCTAATTGTATCTAATGGTGAAGTATGAATCGTGACAACTAAAATTGCAGCAATTATCCTAAAACAGTCGATTAAGGGATAACCTTTTACTTTAGACATATGGCCTCCATGATGTAATAATAAAACCATCACAATTATTTCCCGATATTTGATAACTACCATGATCACTTAAGTTTAACTTAGTCTGTTCATTAACTGCTGGAACATAAAATACTTCAACTAACTTTCCTTGGCATTCTAAAACATATGGATTGAAAATAGAATGATTTTTTATATATAAATGATATTCTTCAAAACACCACTGATTTTCTTCCATAATTTTTGCATGAACAATCCCAACATAGCGAAAATGCCATGGTTCCTCACTAATTTTGGTAAAATCAATTTTATTTTTAGAATATCTCTGAATAAAGCCATAATCACTTGCAATATCACGAAATTGTTGACAGATTTCCTGACTTGTAAAATCAGGACAAAAGATATCAATTGTTTCATTTTTTACTGCTAGATCAATGGCTAGACCTGTTTGATGCTCACTACAGTTCACTCTAGCAACAAACTTATCAACAAACTCTTTTCCATGATTTTGAATAGCCTGATTATAGATCATAGCTTGTTCTTGACCGCTTCTTAAACCACTGACTAAAACAATCTTATCTTCTGCTTTAATTTCCTGTAATGCTTTTGTTAGCATCTCCATAGCCGTTTTTTCTAATGATATTGTTGAATCCTTGGCAGTCGAACAGTTAGTAATTTGATAGTTATTTGCAATTGGATAATTATGATTAACCAATACTAATGGACCTTGGTAAATATCATCTTTATTTAAAGTTACCATCTGCATACTTAAGCCCTATCGCAACAATTTTATCTATTAATTCACTAAATTCAAAACCTACTCCTTTCATCATCTGGGGAAAACGGCTATGATCAGTAAAACCAGGAATCGTATTAACCTCATTAAAAACTATTTCATTGTTTGGCGTTAAAAACATGTCTACCCTAGCAAAATTCTGACAAGCTAATGTCTGATAAATAATTTTTGCAGTTTCTTGAATTTTCCTTGCCGTTACTTCATCAATTCTAGCGGGCATATGAATTGTTGAAGTTTTCAAAGTATACTTTTCATCATAATCAAAAAAACCTCCCGATAATTCTATTTCATCTACCTCACCAACAGTCAATTCATCGTTGCCAATAATCGCACAACCTACCTCAAACCCTTCAACAGCTTCCTCTACAATTACTTCATTATCGTAATTAAAGGCATATTCAAGTGCTTTTGTTAATTCTTCCATTTTGACAACTTTACTAATTCCATATGATGATCCAGCTTTTAATGGTTTAACAAATAATGGAAAATTCAATGCTTTAACATTAAAATCATTTATATTATGTACAAGCACAGACCTAGTAACCTTTATCCCTGCTGCTTTGACTAACTGGTGAGCTCGATATTTATCCATACATAATGCTGATGCTAATAATCCGCAGCCAAGTACTGGTATTTTTGCAAGCTCCATTAATCCTTGAACAGTACCATCCTCACCATTTTTTCCATGCAAGACCGGTAAAACCGCATCAATTTGCTGATAGATTATTTTATTATCAACTATTTCCATCACTGCTTGTCTTTCTGGTTCTAAACATACCGTCACTGGATTAAGCAGTTCTTGATTCCAAGTATCATTACTAATTTTTTCAATTTCCCCATCATAATGAAACCACTGTCCTGCTCTCGTAATCCCGATTAAATAAAGATCATATTTTTCTTGCGGAAAATTCTTTATAATCGCAGCTGCTGATTGTAGCGACACTTCATATTCACTTGATTTTCCTCCAAATAAAATAGCTATTGTTTTTCTTTTCATATTATATCCTTCCTTACTACTCCTTCGATAAATCTATAATATAAAAAAAACGCTCTTCATTTTTTAATTTCTTCATAAGAAAAAATCACAAAATTCCCACTTATTTCTTACATTTTTCTTACAAAAAAATCAGCATTCTGCTGACTTTACTGTTAAATATTAAAATGCTTTTTAAAACTTTGAGCAATCCCATCATTATCAACACTATCAGTTATTTCACTTGCTACACTTTTTAATTTAGGAATAGCATTCCCCATAGCAATACCATGTTTAACCAATTGTAACATCTCTACATCGTTGATACCGTCACCAAAAGCATACGTGTTTTCATAATCAATTCCTAATTTTTGATATAAATATTCACAAGCAGTTCCCTTAGTGAACCCTTTGCAATAAACATCCATTCGAATCAAACCTGTATCATACGGAATCATCGTAAATTCATCTTCTAATTCATGATAAGCTGCCCACAACTGTGCTGCACTATCAAATAAAACACAACAGCTTACCGCTTTAACATCACTAGTTTTAAATACCTCATTAACATCAGTTGGTCTTTCAGTTGTTCCCTGAAACATAGCACGATGTTTTATAACCAATTCATCATCAAGAAAACTGCACCATGCACCACCGCGACCATTAAACATTGAACGACCATTATATTTTGCATATACATCTAATTGCTTCTGCACCATTTCATTATCAAATTGTTCATCAATCAAAATCTCATTATTAAAACGAATATAATGTCCATCATTACAAATATACCCATCAAATTCAATGTTTGCCACACTTTCAGGTACTTCACCCCGAGCTGTTGCAATGACGATCTTATTACCTTGATTTTTAAATTCATTTAAAACCCTTATTGTCTCATCAGTTGGATGTAACATCCCATTAGGTACATTAACTAATGTCCCATCAATATCAAAAAACGCTATTTTCGTATTCATAATGCTCCTCCTTCTTTTAAGTATAAAGAAATTCATATCTTTTATGAGATATTTTAATATTATGAAAATAATTACTGAATCACATAATCTTTTGCATGATCACTGTAATAAAGAGCATTGTTTGTATCAATAAACACGGCTTCTATCCCCGCTAATTGATTTACTAATGCTAACCCCTGCTCTTTACCTAAAGTAAAACATACTGTGCTTAATGCATCACCATCAACTGAATGATTACTAATAATCGTAACTGAAGCTAACCCATTATCATAACTATATCCCGTCTTCGGATTTAAGATATGATGATAATACTTCCCTTCAACTTCAAAATAACGTTGATAAATTCCTGAAGTTACAACCGACTGATCATTAATTTTTAATTTTAAAATGTCACTACTTCCTTTAGGATCAGTAATACCAATTGTAAAATCATCACTATTCTTTTTCCCTACACAAAGAACATTACCACCTAAATTGATAATTGCACTGTCTACTCCCTGCTCAATTAAGTATTCCTTAATTTTATCAGCAATATATCCCTTTGCAACAGCCCCTAGATCTATTATAGTATTAGGATTACTAAAACTAATTGTACTATCATTTAAAGTAATTCCCCTATATCCAATCGACGTCAAAGCACCGGCTATTGCTGAAGTTTCCGGCAATTTTGGAGTATCAGCTTTAAAATCCCACAAATCAATCAATTGTCCTACTGTAATATCAAAAGTACCATTAGATAATTTACTATATTCCAAACCAATATTTATAACTTTAGCAAGTTCCTTGGATATTTTAATTGGTTTAGTTTTATCTTGATGATTGAGCTGATATAATTCACTTTTGGGATTAGTCCGGGAAAAGAGAAGTTCGTAGTCCTTGCAAATAGCAAAACATTCATCTAGAATATTAGACGAAGCACAATCATATAAAGTAATCGTAACTTGCGTATCTAAAAGAAGCTGCGTTTGACTTAGAGGCTGTTTATTCGTACATCCACAAAATATAATTAAGATTATTAAAATTTTTATAAACCAACGTTTTTTCATGTCATTTCCTTTCATTCTGGAGGTAGCTATGTTTAAGAAGAAAGACTTCATTATTATTTTCATAATTTTTGTCGTTATTATCGGGGCACTGCTTTTTAATCATTTTTATTTCAGTCAAAAAGCTGCTTACGTGAAAATCACCGTTAATAATCAAGTATATCGTACTGTTCCTCTAGAGATTGATCAGACAATTAAGATTAGTGATAAAAATATGATCGTGATCAATCACGGAAGTGTACATATGAAAGATGCTACTTGCCCTGATAAATTATGTATCAAACAAGGAACGATATCTAAAAATGGTGAACAAATTATTTGTTTGCCTAATCAAGTTGTTATTGCAATTGTTTCTAATCAATATAACGATGTTGATTCATCATCCAAATAGGAGGCCCCAATGACTAAAAGAATTACCTATTTATCTTTACTAATCGCAATCGCAATTATTCTCGGTTATCTTGAAACCTTTATTCCTATTAACTTTGGAATTCCTGGTGCAAAACTCGGCCTTGCTAACCTCATCGGATTAATTGCACTATATCGCTTTGGATTTAGAGACGCTTTAATCATCACTCTCCTGCGAGTTTTTATTATTGCCAGTGTTTTTACTAACTACTATATGTTTTTATATAGTTTAAGCGGTGCTTTATTAAGTTTAGTCATTATGGTTCTTTTAAAAAAAACCAAACTCTTTTCAACTTTGATCATTAGTATTTCCGGCGCAATCTTTCATAATCTAGGACAAATCCTAGTAGCCTTAATTTTCTATGGTTTTAATATTATTTATTATCTACCTTATTTAATAATCTTATCACTTATTACAGGTAGTGTCATTGGTATCTTAGGCCAAATTATTTTAGCCAAACTACCTAAACAACTATCATAATGAATTGTTTTTTACTAAAAAAAGGAATTTCTTCCTTTTCAAACAACAATATAACTCTCATTTTTAGCAGCAAATGAAATGATCATGTAATATTTTATATTGGGAGAGAAAAATAATCTACATGATCACTTACTTTGCTACGATAGTACTATACTCCTTAAACATTACTTTAAGTCAATCTTTTTTTATTAAACTAATTGCCGATTCATCCATTTTCCACTAAAATAGCGCCAGATAAAGAAAATACAACGAACTCCCCAATCAATAAACATTGCAATCCAAACACCAATTAATCCAAGATTCATATATTGTCCCAAAACATAACTAAAGCATAATCTAAATATTAGCATTGATGCAGCTGAAACTATCATCGTAAACTTAGCATCATTAGCTGCTCTTAAAGCATTTGGAAATGTGAATGACGTAGGCCAGATTAATGCTGCAATAATTGCATGTAAAAAGATACATTGGTATGCAAGGTCCGTCGTTTCTTTTGATAATGAATAGAATGTTAAAATTGAAGGTGTTGCAATAATTAAAACTACAATTAATCCAGCCATTGAAAGATAAGTAATTTTTAATAACTTTTTAACATAATATTTTGCTTGTTTATAATCATTTGCACCTACACATTGACCTACAACCGTCACCATCGCCAAAGACATTGCCATCCCAGGAATAATCTGCATTTGAGCCAAGTTATTCGAAACAGCATTAGCTGCAATTGAATATGTCCCAAAAGTTGCAATTAAACTTTGTACTAAGATTTTCCCTAGCTGAAACATCCCATTTTCTAATCCCGAAGGTATCCCAATTGCTAAAATCTTTTTTATATACATAAAGTCAAATTTCCAATGAAGATAATCATTTACACATACATCATTATCCCGATGACTTAACATCTTTAAAATTACGATACAAGCTACTGCTCTGGCAATCAGCGTTGCTAATACGGCACCAAATACCCCCCATTTAAAAACGAAAATAAAAATTGCATTTAAAATAATATTAATAACATTCATGACTGCACTATTAATCATCGATATTTTAGAGTTACCAATTGCCCTAAATAATGCTGCTCCAGAGTTATATAATGCAATAAAAGGATACGACATTGCTGAAAATAAAAAATAGATTTCTGCATTTTTCATTACATCTACTTCAACATTTCCAAAAACCATGTGTAATAATGGCACATTAAATGCAATAACTATCACCATGATAATTACTGACAATAATGCTGTAATCAAAATCAACTGTTTTGCTGAATACTTTGCCTTATCTTTAGAACCCTGTCCAATAAACTGGGCTGCAACTACTGCTCCCCCTGTTCCTAATGCAGCAAAAATATTGATTAATAAAATATTAATTGCATCAACCAGCGAAACTGCTGATACTGCTGCTTCGCCGACGCTAGCAACCATAACAGTATCTGCAAAACCTACTGTAATTACTAATAATTGTTCCACAACCAAGGGAATAATTAATTTTTTTAATGCTTTGTTATCAAATAACATTCCTCACGCCCCCTACAGTTACCTATTATACGCCCATATTCTTTTGAACAAAGTAAATTTCATTTTCTGGAAAAGCAAAAAAACCTCACAAATGAGGTCTAAAAACAAATTATTAGTCTAACAATGCTTAAACAAAGTTATCAATTCTGTTGAGGTCAAGTCTCGATATTCCCCTAAAGCTAATTTTTGATCAAGTTCTATTCCTGCAAAAGCAATTCGTTTAAGTGTACACACTTCATTTTGACATGATTTAAACATTTTTTTAATTTGATGATACCTCCCCTCATTGATAGTTACTAAACAATGGTATTCATCAAGTATTTCCAATAAACTAGGTAAACATTGAACCTTGTGATCAATCACTACACCATCAGAGAATTTTTTAATCAATTCATCTTTAAGCGGAAATTTAGTAGTCACATAATATTTTTTATTAACATGATTTTGTGGTAATAATAATTTTTTTGATAGTGAAGTGTCATTAGTAATTATCAATAGCCCTGTTGTATCAATATCTAAACGCCCTAAACAATAGCAATCTTCTCGCCCAATCAGATCAATTACACACTGATGATATTTATCATGATTTGCACAAAGATAGTCAGCCGGTTTATTCATCATATAATAAACAAATGGCTGGGCATTCAATTGAATATGATGATACATAATAATATCATCCGCCTTTACTGGATAACGAACATCTGTAATTACTTGATCGTTCACCCTAATTTCCCCATGCCTAATCAAGGTTTTACATATCTTGTGATTCCCTAGTTTATTCTTCATTAAAACATAATATAGATCTTTAATTCGACTCACCTCCATTTTAGAACTTCTTTAGCAAACTTTTTAGCTGCCTGGATATCCTTTTTATCAGGATGTCCAAAGTTTTTAAAAATAAAAGCACTTCCTTTACATGAAAACACCGGTCCATAAATTATTCCCTTTTCTTTAAGCTGTGCTTTAACATTAGTAAATTGATCTGTTCCAAAACCGTTAGCAGAAAATAAAATAACCTTCTTAACTTTATTAGCATCAAGTTGTGCTACAAACCTAGTTACTTGTTCAGGAATATTTCCTCCTAAAATTGGACATCCTAAAAATAAAATATCTGCTTTAACATCTTGCACTTGTTTAATATTTTTAGCATCGACTTGAAGTTCGTCAGCAATTGCCTTCGCAATTTTCTTATTATTCTTTTTACTTTTATATATTACTTCAATCATCCTTCTGCCCCCTTTTGACGATTTTTAAAAAATACTTCTAAATGATCGATCCCATGCATTAATTTAATTGATAACTGATAATACTGAGTGATTTCTTCATTACTAAATTCATTAAATAAAGCTTGATGTACCTCATCTGTTAATTCTTCCATATCTTTTCTAAAGCGCAATCCCTGTTTACTCATTACCACACATAACGAGCGTGCATCTTTGGGTGACTTCTCTAAAATCACATATCCCTGCTTTTCCAAACTCAGTGCTAATTTTTTTACATTTTGTCGTGAACACCCCATCACTTTTGCTAACATGCTTAAATCAGGAGCATCAGTAAATGAAGTCATCGTAGCCATTAATAACCATTGTTTACTCGTCATTTCATTGTAACGATCAAATATCGCATGTAGCTTATTCTCCTGAATAAACACACCCGCAAATAACAGTTTTTTGACCCATTTAGGATCCTGTCCTAATAATTCATAACTTGATTTTTTCATCATTCTCTCCATATCCGTAACTAGTTACTTATTTTTATTATAGTAACTAGTTACCAATCTGTCAATAAACAAATACTTTCATCAGATTATTTCATAATAAAAAGTTATAATGACTTCTCACTATAACCTCTAAAACAGATATTTTAATTTTCGATTGATCTTATTACTTTACAGGGATTTCCACAAGCAACACTATTAGGAGCAATATCTTTAGTCACAACACTGCCTGCTCCAATTACACAGCCATCGCCAATCGTTACCCCTGGTAAAATAACTACATTACCACCTAACCACACATTATTACCAATTTTAATTGGTAGCGCTTGTTCTAAACCAGTATTTCTAATTTTATATTCGGTAGGATGAATAGCAGTATATAGACCACATGAAGGTCCTATATAAACATTATCTCCTAATTCAATTCCACCACCATCCATAAAATAACAATTACTATTAATAAAAGCATTTTTACCAATTTTAATCTTATTTCCATAATCACACATAAAGGGACTTATAAGCTCTATGTTTATAGGTTGATAACCTAACAAACTTGTAATCACTTCTAATCTTTTTTCATAACTGCTAGGTTTTATGTGATCTAGATCAAAACACAAATCTTTAGCTAATACTCTTTGTTTTAATAATTCTTCATCATTATTTGCATCATACCACATTCCTAATTCCATTTTTTCACGTTCTGTCATTTTTATTTCCCCTTTATTCCTTCTTTTAACCATTTCATACTAATCTCTGCACTAGGATACCCTGCAATTAAAATTGCCTGTGCATGTACACCATAATCACCTGTTTGTACCACTGCTTTACAACGATCACGCATTTCATAATATTCAGGAATGTAATGCATCGAATGAATATTTTTCTTTCCCAACAAATCAACCAGTAACTGATAATCTTTTTGATTTACTTCAATCATATCTTCTGTGACGATTGCTCCTTCAAAATCACCACAAGCAACTAGTGTAGTTACTATATCCTCAAAACTTGGTGAACCGGTCACTACTTCTACATCTATATATTCAACACTTGAATCCAGTGGGTATAGGGCTTTACTAGATGTTCCACTGCCAGCATCAGCAATAAATAACATCTCACCATGACGCAGACTAGCAACAACTGCTGCCAAACGTTCATGAAGAATTCTCTTTTTTGGTTTCACACTTATCTCCTTATTTATTAAAAGTCTTTTATTAATTAATAATTATAAGTTATCTAATAAAAAAGTCAACAAATAAAACAACTGTCCTTGAACCGTCCTAATCAAATAAATAGATGAAACAATCAAATTATTAGATTTGAAGTTATCAAAAATAATAACTTCATTTATTATTTAGAAATAAACAGGTTAAGCTATGCAAATATTATTACTATAGTGTTCAGTCTCATATTTCATAATCTTTTTATTTTCTGGTATTGAACATCAAACTGATAAATCTGATGATAATACTGTTCGTCCAACAAACATATAAATCCATATTTCTCTTTCAATTCAAGGAAAGATTTATGATTATTTAGATGTTCTTTGACAATTTCTAATTTATACGCTTTAGCATACTTTTGTCCCCTCAACAATATAAAAGTTCCTATTCAGTGTTTAATTATTTACACTATCTAGGAGGTTTTTATATCAATAACAGTTGTTTTATTTGTCTTGTTTAATGAAACTTTCTCTAATAACTTCCTGTATTCCCAATAAATAATCATTTTCATAATTAGCACAATACGTTAATTCAGGCATAAATTCACTTGGTAAATACTCTAAACAAATCTTCTTGATTTTTAATATATCATCAGCCTCAATAGCTTCACCTGTTAAAATCACGATTGAAGGATTTATTATCGATGCTACACAACATAATGATAAAGCCACATCTTCTGGTGAATAATCAAAGCATAACTGTTCTTGTTTTAGGTATTTAAAAAATGGTAAATATAAGATTTCACCAGCAATACTATTTTCTCCTTCTATTAATTTACCATTAATAACACTCCCACAGCCAGGTCCAGAATTTAATGGAAACGTCACATAACAAAGATCCTTTTTATTATTATGTAAATAGCAGCCATAAGCAGTATAATTCATATCATTTTTAACAACTGTCTTTAATCCTGTAGCCTTCTCGATTTCAGCTTTAAGATTTACATTTTTTAAATTAGGAATATCTGATTCAATTACTATCTCTTTAGAAATTATTGCCGGTACCCCTAAACCAATTATTTGGATTCTCGAATCTTGTGATAAAAGATATTTAATGAATTTTAAAATATCCTCTAATTTTAAATCATTTACTAATTCTTTACCCTGTTTTAGTACACTTGCAAGGGCATCAATGATTTGCCAGCAAAGATAATCTCTGCCTCTTTTTCTTTGTACAAATAAACACAATGAATGAAAATATTCTGGATTCAATCCATATTTTTTAGTAGGACGACCTTTTTTTAAATAAATAATTTCTTTTTCAACAACAGTTCCATTATCCAAAAAATCATTAAGAATCGTTCCTACTGTAGCTACTGTCAATCTTGAATAATTAGCTAGTTCTTTTTTTGTCACTTCTTGATGTCTTAATAACAATTTCAAAATGATTTGATCATTTAAATCTCGTAGTTTTCCAGTTCCAATTCTATTCACATTTATCAGCCCTTTTCAATTATTTTTGATTATATCAGTATTTTTAAAAGAAAAATACCCTTTGTCTCCAAAGGGCTTTTAATTCAAGTACGTCATTAACACATTCATTATTATATGATAAAAATGTCTTTTGGGCAACTGACAAAAAGAGAATATTTAATTTTTTTATTTTTATATTGACTTATAGTTAACTCTAAGTTCTATACTATAAATGTAGAAAAGATAAATACATGAAGGAGGACTTAAAATGAAAACATGGTTAATTACAGGATGCTCTAGCGGAATTGGACGCGGCATTGCTAAAGCGGTATTAAAGAAAGGGGATAATGCTGTTGTTACTGCTCGTGATACAAGTAAAATTGCCGATCTAGTTGATCAATATCCAAATACAGCTTTAGGAGTGGCTCTAGATATTACCAAAAAAGAGAGTATTAGTGCTGCAGTAAAACAAGCACAAGAAAGATTTGGAACAATTGATGTATTGATTAATAATGCTGGATATGGATATCGTTCTTCAGTTGAAGAAGGTGACATAGATGATGTTAATCTTTTATTTAATACTAACTTCTTTGGGCCAATCGAACTAATTAAAGAAGTATTACCACAAATGCGAGCTAACAAAAACGGTGCTATTGTCAACGTATCATCAATTGCAGCGGTTAGATCGGGTGTAGGTTCTGGTTATTATGCTGCTAGTAAGGCTGCTTTAGAATTAATGACTGATGGTCTAGCTAAAGAATTAAAACCGCTAGGAATCAAGGTCATGATAGCACAACCAGGTTCTTTCCGAACTAATTTTTATGATACTTCACTAAAAGGGACTAAAAATAAGATCTATGATTATAACGAAACAGCTGGGAAAACTCGTAAAGAGAATGTCGTTAATCATAAAAATCAACCTGGTGATCCTGATAAAGGTGGTCAAGTTATTGTTGATACAATTGAAAAAGACAACTATCCTTTCCGTCTTCTCTTAGGTAGTGATGCTACCAAGATCGTAGCTAGTGCTTTAGAAGAAAGAATTCAAGAAATCGAAACTTGGAAAAATATTAGTAGTCAATCAGATTTTGAATAGAAGTAAAGCCTCCTAATAACCGGAGGCTTTACTTTGATTCAGTTATTAAAATGTCCAGTACAAAAATGTTCAATTATTTCTAAAACTTCTGTTAATTTATCTGTTTCAATATAAACTTGAGTCTCTTTAACAAATTTATTAATAAAATTATCATCAAAATTTCCATCAGCTTGTCTTTTGAAACTTTCTTTTAATAAATGCTGTGCTGCATCTTGATACTCAGGTTTCACTCTTTTTAAATAATATTCATAAAACTTAGTTTGTCCATCTTTCACATTCCATTCACTCCTTGCATCTATCATTACCACAATTACTTTAATAATACTTAGTAATCTCATTTTTATTCATTGCTTATACATATAAAATCATTTTTCCTAATAAAATACACTCCTTTAAACTAACGATTTTCACAATTTCCAAGATATATTTTTCCATTTTATAAACTAACTTATCTACCTATAATGTAAGTTAACACGAAAAAGCAATAATCCCCGGCTCTAAGACACTAACAATCAAAATCTTCCAGAAATAAGAGAAGACTGCCATGATTAATTATATCTGGCATACTTATCCCAATTTTTCTAATATCTTGGTATTTTATTAATATAACATTTAAAATATCATATATATCTTCTAAAATGGTTCAATTCTTAGTAAGTTCTTCATCAAGAATAATAATATTTTGTTCATCATAAATACGATGCATCAACCAAACCCGCTCACTGATTCTAATGACTGAGATACATAAGATCTTAACACCTTTATGGGTTGCCATTTTCAATGACAAGGGTTCAAGTGATATAACTTTTTCCCTCAATATGATCAATCTTATCTTCAATCAATGTAAGAGCATGTCTAGCATCATATTTAGTAAAAATTTGTGGTGCTTAAAACAATTACATCATAGTGATTTCCTACTGCAAATAGCTTACTATAAGATATCGTAAAGAACTAGTTGTTAATCCACCAGTACAACTGAGCAGTACTCTAATTAGTGGCCGTATAACCAGTTTTTATACTCTCTACTATTTTTTCAAATACCCCAATCGTTTGCTTAAGCGTCCTCACTTGAAAATGCAAATAAAAAATGCGCAAACCCAATATCTAGATTTACACATTACTGTTACTTGATTATTCGAATTATAACAACTCAGTTTATTAAAAGCCAAGAAAAGATTATTTTACTAAAATAAAAAAGCCTATACGGCTTAATAAAAAAATAAAAATAGTCACTGATTAAAACAAATAGTGTCAATAGATATTTTAGGGAGTAGTGACTATTTATACAAGTTATCTACCTTGCACTATTATAATCTCTCATGAATGTTAATTTAATATGAATTAATCAACCTTTTTATAAATTATTTTATTTATTTTTGAAATTTAAAAAAGTGCATCTTTTTAAAGATACACTTTTTATTATCAAATTATTCAGCAGCTTCTGCAGCTTGTTTGTTTTGATATCTTTCATAAGCAATTAAGAATGGTGCATAAATTAAGATAGATGCTACGATTGCAATTGCTTGAGATACAGCACCCATGATATTAGCTCCTGTAGTTAA
>ERZ507044.60-NODE-60-length-105337-cov-9.40749_pt1 | contig 105337 bp, 84 predicted proteins | sample MGYA00512870_ERZ507044 | MGnify/ENA metagenome assembly ERZ507044
CTCTGCCCCGATACACATTTTCTTCTTTACCTGCATTTACTTTTACTATTGACCTACTCAAAAATCATAGATTCCATAAAAAACAGGAGCAAGTTGGTTTTATTACCATTCACACTCCTGTACTACCTATAACTTGGGCAATTCTAGTACCTGTTAGAGGCCTAACTTAATACCATTGGACTTGAGCCGAGATCTTTTTTTATTTAGTATAATTTAGGAATAAGTGTGTATTAAAAAAATCTTAATCTTCATTTTTTCTTAAGATATAAGTTATAAAATCAATAATACTTTTATAGTTAAATAACACATTGAAAAACAAATACACTACTCCATATATTAGTGAAACTTTAATTGTTGACATTAGCAATACAATGTAGTTACTAGAATTAATAAATATTTTTTCTTTAAATACATATAAAAAAATAAAAATTAACATATTCGAAATATAAATTCTATAACTTTTTTTAGGACTTCTTTTAAGAATTCTTTTATTACCATAGATTATAATATCATTGCTCCTATAAATAAGAGCAATAATAGTCCCTAATAAAACACCATTAATTCCAAAATAATTAACCAATAATATAGAAAACAGAATATTTAAGATAGATTCAAATATGCTTTGTTTAATAGTTTGTTGAAAATGTTTATTAAAATTAATACTCATTCTCATTGCATTTCTATAACCTGAAAGTAACTCTACGCTAACAAACAACAATAATAATTGTTCATTAACATATAGATTCGCATCTGGAAAAGAATTAGTATACAATGTCATAAATGGAATGAACACCACGCAAAAAATAGATAATATGTAATGATTAAACATCGTAAAGACCAAATCAAATGAATCTATTAACTTTAAATATAAGTCTTTATCAACATTAAAAACTTGACCTAGAACAAATGCAAAGCTATTTTCAATTATCGATGTAATCATTCTGATTTGATTAATAAAAGATTTATATATAGTATATACACTAACATAAGCTAAATTACAGAATAAACTTATTAAGATTATATCAGTATTATTAAATATTAAACCGGAAATTTGATGAACAATTACAAACTTATTATCTTTAAGAGAATTATAATCTGGCTTTACATTAAAATCAATCCATAAATAATTATATTTGATGTACACAGATATTAAAATATTTTGCATTATTTCTATAAAAGTAGTTATACTTAAAACAAATATAACACTGAATTTTAAGTTTATTAAAACAATTTTAGCTACACTCGTCACTATATATATACATAAACTGATATTAGATGTAACATATTGTTTTCCGTCTGCTTGAAGTAAAATTTTGAATTTAGCTTGAGAATAAAAGCTAAATACATTAACCATACCTAAAATAAAAAATATAAAGAATATTATTGGATAAGAAATTGTGGTATTTATACAGAAAGGAACAAATAATGATATGAATATTAATAATACAAAGTATATAAAAGCTATTTTTTTATAATAAAAATTCATAGCTGCTAGTATTGAATTTATCTTATTTTTATCATCACTCGCAAACACTTTATACATTGATTGCAGTGCCGAAGTCCCTATACCTGCTTCTAATAATGCTAAGCAAGAAAAAATTTGTCCAGAGAGTGATATTAATCCATTCATATCAGAACCGTAATTAACTACGAACAATTTAGGTAGTAAAAAGCCTAAAAAACATGTAACTATTATATTTAGAAAAGAAAAAAATAAATTCCGTATGCTTTTATACCTATAAGTTTTTAACTCACTCACTTTTTTTCACGCTTCTTTCGAACATAAGATACTAAAATATAAGCATAATAAGCTATAGAAAATATGTTATATTTATATATATTTTTTATCAATCTATTCTTTTCTCTACACTCCATCATATATTCATGTTTTTTATACGTTAACATAAGATGTTTAAAATCGTTTTTAGAATTTCTTCTTATTACATTATAAAAAAACATTTCAGCGCAGGAAACAGCATATATTTTTTTATAAACAAAAATTTCACTATAATCATCTGGAAATAAACTTTTTAGCTCATTAAAATTCTCTTCACAAAGGTTCAAATAAGAAGGCGGTAAATTATTCATAACACTATCACAATTATTAACATAATAATAATAAATATTAGGTATTATTGATATCGATTTACAAGCTTTTATATATTCTATCGTAAATTTTTGATCTTCAAATATTTTCTTTTCTTCATTAAATAGTATATTTTTCTCTTTAATAATTTCACTTAAGAACATTTTATTCGTAACATAACCAAGAACATTTTTATATATTAAAGATATTAATTCTCTTCTCTCCAATGTTGGATCAAAAGTTTTTTTATTAAGCTCTATATACTTTTTCTCATTCCCTTTAACATTACATCTAGAAGTAATAATTAAATCTGCTTTTGTAACATATTGTTCTTTAATCAAAGATTCTATATAATTTTCGTCTATGTAATCATCAGAATCTATAAAAATAATATATTTGCCCTTTGCTAATGAAATACCAATATTTCTACTACTAGAGACTCCTAAATTACATTTATTTTTATGTATAATTATTCGATTATCTTGCTGACTATACTTTTCACAAATTAAATATGAGTCATCTAGTGAATAATCATCAATTAAAACAATTTCAATATTTTTATAACTTTGATTAATTATACTTTCTAAGCATCTATCTAAAAACTCACTAGCCATATATACTGGAACAATTATACTAACTAGATTATCTTTTTTCTCCATATTTGGCTCCTTTAAATTTATTGAACTTTTTATTAAATACTACGATCACGCTGAATATGTCTTAAGTTAATGTTTACATAATCTAATATCTAGGCAAAATCAATTGAACTTTACCTTATGTGAATTTCAATAACCACAAATTAAAATCATGTTATTAATTGCCGTCAAATTTTATTTTTAGCCTTCTTGCAGGTTAAAAAAAGCATCATATTCTTGTTCTATATTTTTATTAACATTTTCATAATTAAATAATACTTTTTTTTCTAATCGTCTCTCAACATAAATTTTAAAAATAGCATCGCAAAATTTGTCTAATCTACAAATACAACTATTTGTATACTCATTTAACATTTCATTTGCACTTGTAAAATCATTACTAATAATAAATTTATTCAAAACCATCGCTTCTTTAATAACATACGGACAAGCTTCAGATATTGATGAACAAACAACAAGATCCGCCAATAACATATATGGATAAGGATTCTTTATTTCGCCGATAAGTTTAAAATAATCATTAACACTATGCCTTTCTATTTCTTCTAATATTTCCTTTTTATAAATTCTACTTCCATCGCCAATAAGAAGCCATTCAAACTCCAATCCTTTCTCTTTCAATTGTTTAGCTATAATTGGTAGTTTATCAAATTGTTTAACTCTATCTAATCTGCCTACAGATATTATCAAAAATTTATCTTTTTTATAGTCAATAACGCTTTTTGATTTATTAAGTATTGTATCTACATTTAACAAATTATATAATCTGAACGTTTTGTTATTAAATTCAGGAAAACACTTTATAAAACTATTCCTTGTTGTGTTCGATACACAAATTATTTTCGAATAGTTTTTATAAATTTTTATATCTTTTTTTTCGTACAGTCTCATATAATCACAATGTATCCAGGCGATTTTTTTATCAAACACAATATTAGATACAAATTTTGTTGTTTCACCCTCTTCATAAGCTATTATTACGTCATATTCATTAATGTTTGTAATCTTATTTAATTCATGGCAACATAATTTATACTTTAAAGGCTGTAACAAATATAATAAAGAAATACTTATTTTTTCTTTTATATTTGCAGAAAGAAATGCTTTTTTTGGTGATATCAAAGCTTTTAAAATCATATCTTCACTTAGAATTGAACATTTATCTGGAATAAAATTTCCCTGATGATCTAAGCAAAGTATATCGACACTAACTCTTTTTTTAGCCAAATATGTTACAAATTCGTTAAGCGACGTATTTGTTCCTCCGATTTTTTTAGTTGGTATAATAATTAAATACTTTTTTTCATTCATTTTTCTCACCTTAATTTCTAATTTTTTATTATTTTCACAAAGGTATAAATATTCATCATTACGAAAATAATTATCCTTATTTTTAATCGCATTCAATATAATTTTTCACCGCCTTAAACACCTTTTCCTAAATTACCCATATATTTTCCAAATTACTAATTCAATTTTTAGTAAATTAAACTGCCAATCTATTATACCGTATCTATCACAATAGTTTAAAATTCTTTTTAATTTATGATTCCTCTTTTTAATTTAGATTTTAAAACATTTCAAATCAATTATTTCTTTATTCTTCTAATATCTTTGATGATAGTTGCTTTATTCTCATTGCGTATCGGCATTACAAAATACTCACTGTCTAGAAAATTAAATTTCTTTATTCTAAAAATAAATTAATTTTACGAATCAACAATATAAATAATTATTGCACTTTTTTCATATTTTTTTTCATTCTTTGCCAACGATTATCTGCATATTTTTTCATGACTTCGCCTTCATAAATAACCCTGCTTATTCCCCACAAACTCCATAAATAATCAATCAAAATTTTATTAATCTTTAACGCATTCCATTCCTTTTCTACAGGCATTCTACCAAAATATGATTGAAGAAAAAATTTTTCCATTTCGCAGGTCAAATCTGCTTCTATAGAAAGATCAGCCAGATCCCATATCGGATCGTTCATCCCTGCATACTCCCAATCAATCAAGAACATTTTCCCATTATTTTGAAGCATCCAATTTTCACAAAGAGGATCATTATGACAAGGCACCATTTCTACAAATGGCATATACTCATTTTTCAATCTATTAATATAAGCTTTTACCTCATTGTAGTCATCATATAAAATACCTCCGTCATTGTAAATAACTCTTTCATATGTTTCAGCTAAGTCTATTACGTTAAAATAAACGCCTGTATTTTCTCCACAATGATGTAATTTTTTTAAAGTATCTGCCATTAAGATAATACTTTCTTTGTGTTGAAGATCTTCAACACTCATCGTTTTAGCATTTGAAATATATTCAGTGATCTTTTCCCCTGTGATTGAGTCAAAGAAATACAAATGTGCATCGATACCAAGTTTACATGCGAGCTTTGTACTTTTCTCTTCATCGCTTCGGACTATCATTTTTTCTGTTCCTAGACCCGGTAAGCGCACAACATATTCCTGAATGCTTTTTCTTTTTTCGCACGCAACATAATATGTTCTATTAGTTAATCCTCCCAATCTTCTAATAGTTTTAATAGTACATTCATTTATTTTAGTTGTTATGAGTTCTTCAATCCGTTGTGTATCCTGATTCATAAAAATTTTCCTCTAAAATTATTTACTTTCTATCAGTCTTTCACTGAAATAATTATAGGTATAATACTTTCCACATAAGTTAAAAGAGAAGCCAATTATTTTGCCTTTTTTATTTTTAAATGATATGCATGACGTAATCTCTTCTTCCCTACAGCCCATATTTATAGAAATATTATGTAGAATTTTTGATCTTGCATTAGTTTTATAAGTTTCATCAAAATCTCTTAGTTCGTCAAGTGTATCAAATTCATAAATATAATCTTTAGGATATTTTCTAATCTTTAGTTTTAATTCGTCTAGATGTAGCATATATATTGATTCCCAAAGCATATCCGCTGTTTGAGGTTCATCATAAACTTCATTCAAGATTTTAATAAAGCGCTTACTAAATTGTTCAGTCCAGAAAACATGTCCTAACATGTACCATTTTGCTTTACCGCCAATAGCTACATTAGTAATCCACCCATCTTCGTCAAAATCTACACACCATTCTTTGGTTTCTCCTGGAGCATATACTGTTGCATAATATGCTTCTTCAACTACATTTTCAAATGGATTTTCCATAAAGTAATTATCAGATGAACATATATAGCTATTACCTAAATACTTCTCTACAACTTTGATCGTGGAGTTATTGTTACGAATTTCATATACTGGATTCTCTATAAGTTTAACATTGAATAATTTTTCTAAATAACTAAATTTTTCCTTTTTATATCCCACTACTACATATATATATCGAATCCCTGCATTTTGTAATTGCCTGATCAGTCTTTCTATTAGAATTTCTCCTTTAACCTGAATTAAAGATTTAGGCATTTCATAAGATAAAGGCGCAAATCTACTTGACAAGCCAGCCGCCATAATAATTGCATTATCAACTTTATATCCCATTATTTTTTTCCTTCTGAACTATGTTTCCTCTCTTTGTTTCGCCAAATACAATATTCTATTTTATTAATAAATCGAATTATATATTCCTACATTTCAATTTTAATTAATAAAATACCACTTCGATTTTCCGAAATCAAACCTTACTTCCATGCGATGCTTTCGTTTGATTTATGATTGTATTTTATCATATGTTTAATAGAATTCAATAAAATAGATAGATTGGTAGAGTCACATCATCAAAAGAATTCCAATCAAAAAATATATTACTTCAACTTCTTACAATTTTCAGTCGTTCAGAATTTTCCACCCCTTTCTTTTTTTATTTGTTGTATCATAGTACTATTCATCGAAGGAGGGATTCAATGAAAAAAATTCTGATTTCCATGCTGGCCTTGCTATACTTAACGACCGCCTGCTCCAAGGCTGAAAATAAACCGACGTCCGAACCGAGCTCCAATCCTGTCATCAGCGTCGTGGATTTACCCGTCACGCAAGCTCCCATCGCCCAGCCGGAATTTGAAACAACCTGGGCCTTAACGTCCACCGACGGCTATGGCATTCTCGAAAGCACCTTTTCCAACATTAAAATTATTATGAACTCCCCCGGCACCGAGATTTTCGGCGTCCAGACCTATCACGAAGGCCTGCCGCTGATTCACGGCGTCACCTACCACCTCAGCTTTGATCTCAGCGCTACGATCGAGCGTCCGGTCGAGGTGTTCATCATGAACGTCGACGACAGCGCGATCGAATTCACGCAGATGCTGACGGCCACCGAAAACGGCACGCATTATGAATTCGACATCAAAATCCAGGGCAACACCTCCTGGAACGGCCGTCTCGCCTTCAATACAGGCGCGCCAACACCCGAAACTACCTACGACTACCATGAAGTCACCATCTCCAATTTAATCCTTCAGGAAGCCTCTGATGGCCCGACAGAGCCGAATATCAAAATCAACCAGACCGGCTACCTGCCCAACGCTCAGAAAAAAGTTGTTTTCCCGTTCGATCAGGGGGACTGCTTCCAGGTGATCGACGCCAACACCAACGCCGTCGTCTACACCGCCCCGATTCTGCGGAAGCTGTACAACGAAAGCACGAAGGAAACAACCTTCTACGGCGATTTCAGCGATTTCACAACCCCTGGCCGCTACCGCCTGCAATCCCAGCTTAACGGAACCTCCTACGAATTTGAAATTCAGGAAGACCTGTACCACAACCTGCTGGATCAGACCGTCAAAATGCTCTCATTGCAGCGCTGTGGTCAGACGTTAACCGCCGACTGGGCCGGGGCCTTCGCCCATGAACAATGCCACACCCAGATCGCTACGATCTACGGCACTTATCAGCAGCTGGATGTCAGCGGCGGCTGGCATGACGCCGGCGATTACGGCCGCTATGTGCCGACCGGGACAAAAGCGGTCATCGATCTGATGCTCGCTTACCAAATGAACCCGCATTTGTTCACCGACGCGATCGGCATTCCGGAAAGCGGCAACGGCGTCGCGGATATTCTTGATGAAGCCCGCGTCGAGTTAGAATGGCTGTTAAAGATGCAGAACGGCTGGGGCGGCGTTTATGACAAAGTCGTCACCGCGCAATTCCCGGATTTCATCATGCCGGATCAAGATCAGGCTCCGCTCTATATCATGCAGGAAATGACAACCTCAACCGGTGATTTTATCGGCGCTATGGCCTTGGCCTATTCTATTTATCAAGATATCGATCCTGAGTTCGCTCAGCGATGCCTGGACGCCGCGAAGCTGTCATGGGACTATCTGCAGTCAGCCACCCTCTCTGTCTACACCAATCCGGAAGGCTTTTCCGCCGGCCAATACAGCGACGACAACGATACCGATGAGCGCTATCTCGCCTCGGCCGCTCTCTACGCCGCGACCGGCGAACAGAAATACCTCGATTCCGTAAAAACGATCTTCCAGGCCAGCGCCGATCAGTTGACCGGCGTGCAGTGGAAAACGATGGGATCTTATGGCACCTACCTGATGTTAAAACTTTCCGACGTTCAAAACGTCGATTCCGCATTTTATCAACAACTGCTGTCCAAGCTGATCACAGATGCCGAACAGGTTCTCAACGCCACGTCCAACGACGGCTATTTTGTTTCCCTGTATTCCGCATACGCCTGGGGCAGCAATGCCGATATCGCCAACAACGGTTTAATTCTGGCCTTGGCCAACGATATCCGCGCCAACGTCAACTATGTCAACAGCGCGGCTGACCATCTCCATTATCTGTTGGGCCGCAACAGCCTGAATCTCTCCTTTGTGACCAATTCCGGAATTCATTCACCTCAGCACCTCCATCACCGTCCTGCCTCCGCGGCAAATGCTCTGCTGCCCGGCGCGCTGGTCGGCGGTCCGGATTCCGCGCTCGAGGATCCTGTGACCCAATCGCTGTTTAACGGCGACACCGCACCGGCCAAGTGTTATGTCGATGATGCGGAGAGCTATTCAACCAACGAAGTGGCGATCTATTGGAATTCCCCGCTGGTGGCTCTGATCAGCGCCGTAGAAAACGCCAACTAACCAACCTTTCCAAAAAAATAACTTTCTCCCCTCTCGTTCACTGTCCAGTTTAGCTGAACACGAACCAAGGCGAACTTGTCCAGTCCCGGACGATAACGAAAAAAGATCAGAATATCCAGCCATTCCTGGAATCTGATCTTTTTATTAGGTTCATCATTGAGCCTCGTTCTTGCATTTGCATCCTGTGTGAATCAATCACGATGATCTGCCTGCGGCAAGGCTTCCGCCTGATTGATCTGAAAATACGGCGAATCCGATTTCGTGATCGCGACGACGCCATCCACCGCTTCATACAACACCATCATTTCGCTCAACATTTTCTGCTGATTCAAATTCAAGCCCTGCTCCGGAGCTTCGATGATTAACTTCGCTCCTGTTTCAAACATCGTCATATAATATAACAAAGCAACCAGCCAGGCCGTACCTTCCAGCGAAGTTTCCTTCAGTAAAATCTGTCTTTCTTCACTGACCAACCAGTCTTCGCCTTGATTCCAGACCAAATGGCCGCCTAAAATTGCCGTTGCCCGAACTAAGGAAGCCCGGTACAAATAGGGATTCAGCGTTCCGCACTGCGTCATCCGCTTTTCCGCAAACCCGGCAAATCCTCTTTTTAATAAGGGCCGAAGCTTCTCCCGGACACTGTTTAACGCACTGTCCTCACCAAAGCGATCAGCCTGGATAACAAAGGTCTCACGTCTTTCACCTTGCATCTCTTCATTGTTAAATTCAACCACAAAACTTCCCTCTCTTTCACCAAAAACGTGAACTTCTTCATATTACCGCACTCTTGAATCAAAGACAAGAGGGGATTTCAGAGTTTTTCGGAGTTTGGAAAAAAATATATCGACGGATGAACGAAATGATTAACCACGGCTTCATCAGGGATTCCATGCAAGCTCAATTTTACATCTTTTTGCATAAATAAAGACCCGATTTTCACCGGATCTTGTTCGAAAACTGAATTGTGAATCAACCGCGCAGCACAGCCTGGCAATCCTTTTCCAAACGAGCCAGAACCGTCTGATGCACGTCCTGAATTTCCTGATCGGTCAGCGTGTGATCTTCCGATTGATAGGTGATCGACAGCGCTACCGATTTCTTGCCGCTTTCGACATGTTCACCCTGATAGACGTCGAAAACCTCGACCTGCTTGACCATGCGCTTGCCTGCCGCCTTGATCGCCTTCATCAGCTGCTCCGCCTTCACTTCTTCCCTCACGACTAAAGCGATGTCGCGGTGAACGGCCGGGAACCGATTGATCGCACTGAATTTGACCTTGCTGGCCTTGCTGGCCAACAACAGCTCCAGGTTGAATTCCCCATAGACCGCTTTGCCGATCCCCAGCTCCTTCGCCAGGATTGGATGGATTTCGCCCAGGACGCCCAGCAGCTGATTTCCCAGCATCACGCAGGCACTGCGGTAAGGATGGAAATGTTCCACATCCTGATCATTTTCCTTAAAGCTTAATCGTTCCGCTGCAAAGCCCAGTCTGCGCAGCGTCTCTGTCAATACGCCCTTAGCCGCGAAGAAATCGCTGCGGATATCGATCCGGTTCAGCTTGGAATTCTGCAATGAATCCGACATCACGATCGCCAGCCGTTCCTGCTGGGTATTGACAGCATAGACGTTGGAGATTTCAAACAGATTCACGTTTTCATTCTTATGATTCTGATTGTAAGCCAGACATTCCAGCAGGCTCATGATCAGCGAGGTACGGACATATTTGCGTTCCTCGCTCATCGGCGCAGCCAGCGCGACCGCCTCGCCCAGCGGCATCAGTGCATTGTCGATCGCTTTCTGCGATACCAGCGTATAGGTGATGACTTCGGAAAGTCCGAGCCCATTCAGCGAGCTGCGCAGATTGCGGCGCATCGCCTGCCGGTCCGTCAGCTGCCCCGCCGTCGCTTCCATCGTCGGCAGCGTGGTTTTCAGGTCTTCATAGCCTAACAGGCGGATAATTTCTTCGTCGATGTCTTCGCGGATATTTAAATCTGTGCGGTAAGATGGGATCGTGCAGGTAAAGCAGTCGCCGTCCTGGACGGGATTGAGATCGAGATCCTTCAAAACGCCCAGCACCTGATCCATCGTGAATTCTGTGCCTAACAACGTATTGCAGTGAGTCAGCGTTTCACTCACGGTTTTCACCGGTTCCTCAATCGTTCCCACCAGAACATTTTCTTCAAAACCGTCGGCTTCCGCCAGTTCTTTTAACAGCTGAACAGAACGGTCAACCGCTTTGATCGGCGCCATCGGCTCCACGCCTTTGGTGAAGTGCATCGCGGCTTCCGTGCTCAAGCCCAGCCGGCGTGAAGTGTTGCGGATTGATACCGCGTTGAAAACGGCGGCTTCAATGAAAATACTGGTCGTCGATTCGTCGATCTTGCTTTCCTCGCCGCCCATGATCCCGGCGATTCCCGTCGGTTCGCCGCCGGTCGTGATCAACAGATCGCCCTTTTTAATTTCATAGTCTTGTCCATCCAGCGCCTGCATCGTCATCTCAACGTCGTCCACAACGGTAATTTCATGATGCGGCAGCTTGCTTAAATCATAGTAGTGCAGCGGCTGGCCGGTTTCGACCATAACGAAGTTGGAGATATCGACGACGTTGTTGATCGATTTGATGCCATAGGCATGCAGATAGTTGGACAGCCATTTCGGCGAAGGGCCTACCTTCACGTGATTGACGACCTTGCCTACGAATACCGGACATTTTTCCGTCTTGCTGGCAACTTTGAAATTGCCGGGCGTGCCGATCTGACTGGCGGACTTGCAGTCTGGCCAGGTCACCTCGCGGTGCAGCACCGCGCCGACTTCCTTCGCCAGATTCCACATCGCGTTGCAGTCTGCGCGATTTGGCGTCAAACCGATATCCAGGATCGTATCGTCCAATCCCAGGTATTCCAGAACCCGGGTTTCCCCCACTGGCGCCTCGTCGTCAAAAACGTAAATTCCACTTAGCTGTTCTTCCGTCTGGGCTTTTTTATCCACGCCCAGCTCTGACAGGCTGCAGATCATGCCGTTGGATTCCACGCCACGCACCTTGGCAGGTTTAATTTCAAAGCCGCCGGCCAGCACGGCTCCGACCTTGGATACGATGACTTTCTGTCCCGCCCGGACATTCGGCGCGCCGCAGACGATATTCAGCACTTCATCGCCGACATTGACCGTCGTGACGTGCAGATGATCGCTGTCGGGGTGGTTCTCGCAGGTCAGAACCTGACCGATGACCAGATTGGTGCCTTCGGCCATTTTTTCGATGCCTTCGACTTCCAGTCCGGCAATCGTTAATTTCTCAGCTAAGGCTTCCGGGGTGACGCCGTCCAGATTGACGTATTCCTTCAGCCAGTTCATACTCATTCTCATCTTCTTTTTTCCTCCTTCAGCGATTAGTCAAAACGATCGAACATTTTGAGGAACCGGGTATCGTTAATATAGAAATTACGGATATCGTCAACGCCGTATTTCAGCATCGCGACACGCTCGATGCCGACGCCGAAGGCGAAGCCGGAGCATTTCGTCGAGTCAAAGCCCGCCATTTCCAGCACGTTCGGATGCACCATCCCGGCGCCGAGCACTTCGATCCAGCCGGTGCCTTTGCAGACCGGGCAGCCCTTGCCGCCGCAGATGTGGCAGCTGACGTCGACCTCGACGCTTGGCTCGGTGAACTGGAAATACGAAGGACGGAAACGGATCTGGCGGCCTTTGCCGAACATCCGGTCGGCCATGAACTGCAGCGTGCCCTTCAGGTCGGTCAGCGTGATATTCTCGCCGACGACCAGACCTTCCGCCTGCATGAACTGATGGGAGTGAGTCGCATCGTCGTCATCGCGGCGGTAGACTTTACCCGGGCAGATGACCTTGATCGGCAGCTGGCCATGGGCCTTTTCCAGCTCGCGCATCTGAATCGCCGTGGTATGCGTGCGCAGCAGCTCCTTCGGATTGATGTAGAACGTATCCTGCATATCGCGGGCAGGGTGATCAGCCGGGATGTTGGCGCGTTCGAAGTTGTAGAAATCGAGTTCGACTTCCGGACCTTCGGCGACGGTGTAGCCCATGCCGATGAACAGATCTTCGATTTCCTGGCTGATCAGCGTCAGCGGATGCAGCGTCCCGGTGCGAAACGGCACGCCCGGCAGCGTGATGTCGATTTTTTCTTCTTCGAGCTTACGGTTCATCGCCGCTTTTTCAAGCACCGCCATTTTCGCTTCAATCGCGGCGGCAACGGCTTTCTTGCACTCGTTGACTTCCTGACCGAAAGCCGGTTTTTCTTCCGGGGAAAGATCCTTCATCATCGTCATTAGCGACTGAATTGGGCCTTTCTTCCCCAGCGTCGTCACCCGGATCTGCTGCAGCTGCTGCAAATCTTCGCAGGCTTTGATTTCTTCCAGCGCCTGAGCCTGGACTTGCTGAACTTTTTCCATAATCGGTTCTCCTTTGTTCCTTTACAAAAATAAAAAACGTCGTTCCTGATTCAGGAACGACGGCTCGCGGTACCATCCTGATTTATCCTTGCCCTGCCTGCCGACACCAACGCGTCCGCCGGCGCAAAGATACACCTTAATTTTCCCTGTAACGTGAGGAAGACGGGGATCATTACTCCCACTATAAAGGTGAATTCGCAGAAACCTGCCGGGCAGAACGGCTCTCAGCGGGTCACCGTTCCTCTCTTTTCCCAGGTTCTTCTGTTACTAATCCTTTAGTTAAACCGCTTTCTAGTAGTTATTATAGCCATCTGAAATTTTTTTTGCAAGCTTTGATTCAAATTGAATGATTTTTTCATGGAAAAGGAATGAAAATCTACCGAGGGACACCCTCGCAGAAGATGACCTGTTCTTTTCCCAGACACTTTTAAACTAAAACCCGCACGCGCAGGATCTCAGGCTGCTGACGCAGCGTGGCGGCGATTCCCTCCACCGCCAAAGTATCCACATCCACTAACGTATAGGCAAACTCCCCTTGCGAGCGGCTGAGCAGATTTTCAATATTGATCCCCTGCTTCGAGATCATGCCGGAGATGTGCGCCAGCATGTTCGGCACATTCCGATGGAAGCAGCAGAGCCGCGCCTGACCGCTGCACTCCATAACGACATCGGGCAGATTCACAGCGTTCCGGATGTTTCCGTTCTCCAGATAATCGATCAATTCCTGCGCCGCCATCACCGCGCAGTTTTCCTCCGCTTCCTCCGTCGACGCACCTAAATGCGGAATTAAAGTTACGCCCGGCTTCCCAGCCAAAGCCGGACTTGGGAAGTCCGTAACGTAACCGCGGATCTGCCTGGCTGCCAGCGCCGCCAGCACGGCGTCTTCCTGAACCAGACCGCCGCGCGCAAAGTTGAGCAGCACCGCTCCGGCCTTCATCAATTTTAACTGATCGGCAGCGATTAAATTCTTTGTCTGCGGCGTCAGCGGCACATGAATCGTTACATAGTCCGCCGTCTTCAGCACCGTTTCCAGACTTTCCGCGTGCCGCACCTGACGGGAAAGCTTCCAGGCTGCATCTACTGAAATATAAGGATCATAGCCAACGACCTGCATATCCAGCTCCACCGCCAGATTGGCGATCAGAATCCCGATCGCGCCCAAACCGATCACGCCCAGCGTTTTCCCCTTCAGTTCCGTTCCGACAAACCGGCTTTTCTCTTTTTCAACCCGCTGCGCTAAATCCGTCACGCTGCCTAACGATTCGATCCAGTTGATCGCCGGAATGACCGGCCGACTGGACATCAACAGCCCCGCCAAGACCAGCTCTTTAACGGCATTGGCATTCGCGCCCGGCGTATTGAACACAACGATTCCCGCCTCGCTGCACCGGGCAATCGGAATGTTGTTCGTTCCCGCTCCGGCCCGGGCGATCGCATTCAGGCCGATCCCGAAATCCATTTCTTTTAAATCCGCGCTGCGCACTAAAATCGCGTCTTCCGCACCAGCTTGTTCTGTGAACTGATAGGAGGCTTGCGGAAACTGCGCCAATCCCGCCTCGGCAATTTTATTCAGACAGCGAATTGTTAACATACTCGGTTCTCCTCCTCAAAGTGCCGCATCAGATCGACCAGCTTTTGAACTCCTTCCAATGGCATCGCGTTATAGATTGAAGCGCGCATGCCGCCGACCGAGCGATGGCCTTTTAAATTGACCAGTCCTTCCGCCTCAGCCGCGGCGATGAACTTCGCGTCCAACGCAGCGTCGCCGGTAACAAACGGCACGTTCATGATCGAACGATCTTCCGGGCGGACTGGATTGGTAAACAGCCGGGATTGATCGATCTGATCATAAAGCAATGCCGCCTTCTGTTGATTGACCGCCTTCAACGCCGCTAAATCATGATAGCGGTTTTCGATCCATTCCAGCACCAGCCCCAGCAGATAAATCGCAAAGGTCGGCGGCGTATTGAACATCGAATTGTTTTTTGCCTGCACGGCATAGCTCAGCATTGACGGAATCTCCGGACGTTCCTGAATCAAATCTTCCCGCACGATCACAACCGTCAGACCCGCGATCCCCATATTTTTCTGCGCCCCCGCAAAGATCAGGCCATAGCGGGAAATTTCCATCGGTTCGCTTAAAATGCAGCTGGAACAATCCGCGATCAGCGGCACGCTCCCGCATTCCGGCAGTTCCTTATATTTTGTCCCGTAGATCGTATTGTTCTCACAGATATGCACATAGTCCAGATCCTGCGGAATTTTCACGCCCTTCGGAATTTCCGTGAAGTGTTCCGCCTCGCTGCTGGCTAAGATCTCGCAGCCGCCGATCTTGCGGCATTCCGCAATCGCTTTTTTCGTCCAGGCTCCGGTATGGATCACACCCACTTTTCCGCCTGGTTTCAACAGGTTCATTGGTACCATCGTAAACTGCAGCGACGCCCCGCCCTGCAGAAACAGCACTTGATAAGACTTTGGAATTTGTAGCAGCGAACGCAGCCGCCGCTCCGTCGTTTCAATAATTTCAAGGAAGGAGGAGGATCGATGACTCATCTCCATGACGGATTGTCCGGAAATTCCGTACTCCATCAGTTCGGCAGCACATTTCTGTAAAACTTCGGTTGGCAGCTGGCTGGGGCCAGCGCTGAAATTGTAAACTCGTGTCATCGTTGTCATCCTCTTTTCTAATATCCCCATTCTAGCACTACTGGTGTATGCTCACAACGAGTTTTTCAGTATTCTTTCATATCAATTACATATTTTCATGAAACAAGATGTAAATAACCGGTTATTGAGTTTAAGCGCGGGAAAGCAATACTGAGAAAAACTGGATAATGAAAAAAATCAGAGAAGAAGCCTCCTCATCGGTCCGCTTTTCTCTGATCTCTTTTTTTATTTCTGATATTTGCTGAAACACCCTTGCAAGCTGAGTCCCGATTACCGTTGGGACATCCGGTGCGCCAGCTTTGTGATCTCGACGACGATCACCGGCACAAATGCCAGTCCGACCGCGATCATCAAATGACTTGGATCCAACGCCGCCATTGAGAAGGCGCTTGCCAGGAAAGGCACATACATGACTAACAGCTGCAAACCGACGCCGACCGCAAAGGCGCCCCACAAATACTTATTGGAGAAGATCTGCTTGGAGAAGATACTGTGTTCGCTCTTGACATTAAACGAATGGAACAGCTGCGACAACGCCAGCGTCACAAACGCCATCGTCATGCCGATCGCATGCGCGTCCCGGTTGCCTAAAATATAGGAAATCAAGGTCAAGGTACCAATCATCACACCCTGCCAGGCAATCGTCCAGCCCAGGCCGTGCGCGAAGAAGCTTTCATCCTTGCTGCGCGGCTTGCGGTTCATAATATCCGGTTCCGGTTCTTCCATCCCGATCGCAAAGGCCGGCAGGGAATCGGTGATCAAGTTGATCCATAACAGATGCACCGGCATCAGCGGAACGCCCAGATTCCATCCCGGAATCAGAGATATACAGGAAGCGCCGAAGATTGTCAGCACTTCGCCGATGTTGCTCGATAACAGGAATTGAACGTCCTTGCGGATGTTATCGTAAATTCCCCGGCCCTGACGCACGGCATGAATGATCGTCGCGAAGTTGTCGTCGGTCAGCACCATGTCCGCCGCGCCCTTGGCAACATCCGTACCGGTAATGCCCATCGCACAGCCGATATCCGCCGCTTTTAACGCCGGCGAATCGTTGACGCCATCGCCCGTCATCGCAACGACATGCCCTTTGTCCTGCCATGCCTTGACAATCCGCACCTTATGCTCCGGGGCTACCCGGGCATACACGGAAATCTGTTCGATCTGAGCTTTTAGTTCGTCATCGCTCATCGCGCTCAGCTCAGGGCCGGAAATGGCCTTCTGGCCGGGTTCGAGAATTCCTAAATTCTTCGCGATCGCCGTCGCTGTGACAACATGGTCGCCGGTGATCATGATCGTCCGGATGCCGCCATGCTTCGCCTGCGCAATCGCATCGCGGACTTCGTCGCGCGGCGGGTCGATCATGCCGCACAAGCCGACAAACGTCAGATGATTCTCAACATTTTCACTGTCCAGATTTTCCGGAATCGCATCCCAGCGCCGCACCGCGACCGCCAGCACCCGCAGCGCGTCTTTCGCCATCGTGTCGTTGGCTTCCTCCGCCGCCGCTTTGCCCGCGAAATTCTCACACCGGCCTAACACGATATCCGGTCCGCCTTTGGTAATCGCCAGAATCCCCTCGTCCGTCTGATAGAACACGGTCATCATCTTCCGGGAAGAATCAAAGGCCAGCTCCTCGCTGCGGACATACATCTTCGCCAGCTCCGGCTTGGTTTCACCCATTTTATAGCTGGCTTCCACCAGCGCGGTTTCCGTCGGGTCGCCGATCATTTTCAGTTTCCCCGCTTCCGGAATCACTTCGCCATCCGAGCACAGCGTGAACCAGCGCATTAATTCTTTTACGTCATCTCCGGCAGTTTCCGCTTTGAAATCCTGAATGCCCGCTTCCGGCAGATAGGTCTTCACGACCGTCATTTTGTTCTGCGTCAGCGTGCCGGTTTTATCCGAACAGACGATGCTCGCCGAACCCAGCGTTTCGACCGCCGGCAGTTTCCGGACAATCGCGTTGCATTTGACCATCTTGTTGACGCCCAGCGCCAAAACGATCGTCACGACAGTGGCCAGTCCCTCCGGAATCGCCGCCACGGCCAGCGCTACTGCGGTCTTAAATGCTTCCAGCACGCCCATACCGCTGAACATTTCCATACCAAAGACGACCGCGCAGATCACTAAGCAAAGCATGCCGATCGTTTTGGAAATCTGCGCCAGCTTGTTCTGCAGCGGTGTGGTTTCCTTGCCGCTGTTCATCAACATGCCGGCGATCTTGCCGACTTCGTTTTCCATGCCGATCGCCGTGACGACCATCGTGCCCCGGCCATAGGTAACCACCGTGCTGGAGAACGCCATGTTCTTGCGGTCGCCTAGCGGAACATCGTCCTGCCCCAGTGCTTCGCTGGTCTTATTGACCGGCACCGATTCGCCGGTCAGCGCTGATTCGTCGATCTGTAAATTAAAGGATTCTACAATCCGGCCGTCGCTGGGAATAAAATCGCCCGCTTCCAGCAGCACAACGTCCCCGACGGTCAGCTCCCGGGACGGAATCACTCTTTTCTGTCCCCCGCGGATGACCTTCGCCTGCGGCGCGCTCATTTTTTTCAGCGCTTCCAGCGATTTCTCCGCGTTGTTTTCCTGCACGACGCCCAGTATTGCGTTGAACAGCACGACGATCACAATGATCAGGCTGTCGATCCACTCGCCCGGATCCACAATAATGGAAATCAGTGCCGCCAAGATCAAAACGATGATCAGCGGATCGGTAAACTGCAGTAAGAAACGTTTCAGCAAAGAATCCTTCTTGACTTCCTGCAGTTCGTTATACCCATATCGTTCTGTCCGTTCCTTTGCTTGTTGCTCGGTAAGCCCGGCGCTCAGATCGCTGCCTAATTCCTCGATCACTTCCTGCGCGGTTTGACTGGTTTTCATCTACATCTTCCTCCTTCGCTGCCTTCACAAAAAAAGGCAAGCCTACCTTCAAAACCTGAAGATAACGGTCTTGCCCATCATTTCTGATTGCTGCATCCGGATCTGTAAGAACAGATCGTGATGACGAATACAGCACGCATCGCTGCGCAGCTACTCCCCATTGATCCAATGGCAAGCGTAATATATCATTCAGTTGAAGAACTGTCAAGCATTCATCTTCCAGAATTAGACATTTAAACACAAGTGTAGCCCAATTCATTTTCTGTTTGCGGCCAGGAGCTCTTTGATCAGGGTGATCAGATTTTTAAAGTCTGTTTTGCGCATCCATCTTCCAGCAGATCGGATTTTTGACCTCAATCTTATTGTAACCGGAATACAGAAACTTATCATCTTGAAAATTCATATTTTCAGCACGTTCTTCGCTGGACAGGCCTTCCTTCTTCGCAGTACAATGAGATTAAACAAGGGTGAACCATATTCATAAAAGCAGAAAGGGCGGAGACATCATGGAAAGAATATATGCCGTAGTTCAGGGACAGGTCCAGGGCGTGGGCTTTCGATGGTTTGTCCAGTCGCTGGCCAATTCGCTGCAAATTACAGGCTGGATCCGCAACATGGAAAACGGGATGGTGGAAATGGAGCTGCAGGGCGAAACCGCAGCTTTGCATCAACTGCTGAGCCGGATCCGCAGGGGCGACCGGTTTATCCAGGTCGAAAACCTCAGTTGCAAGCCGATCCCTACTCAATTAAAAGAAAAACGGTTTACCGTTCGTTATTGACTTGGAAATTCATGAAGCTTTATTCTGGATGCCCGACTTGCGGCATCTTTTTATTTTTACAAGACGCCCGCACTTAAGCCTCCTGCAGCATCCTCCGCCGCAGTCTGACGCATCGCGAATGCGATTATTCCTCATGCAATCCAGACAGAAAAAGATCCGCGCTTACAGGCGAACCTTTTTCATGGCTTAATTCAATTCCTGCCGTGAAGATTCTCGTTACGTGAAGATTCTCGTTATAAATTCGACTGATCGTTATCCACGGAATACATCAAGCTTGTATAGTTCTCATATAAGAACCGATACAACTCGAAATTCTGTTCCGACAAAGCCACCGCGTTGTTGGTCGCAATGCTGTACTGTTCGGAAATCGCACCCCAGGTATTTCGTCCGATGATCCCGTCGGCCGTTAAGCCCACGCGGGTCTGGAACGCCCGCACCGCCGCTTCCGTCGCCGCACCAAAGATCCCGTCGACAACCAGCTGATTTGAATTGCCCCAGCCCTGATTGATTACATTCAGCGCCATCTGCATGATGCTGACATTCTCGCCGCGGCTGCCTAAGCGCAGCGACGTTCCCGGATAGGCCGGAATCTTCTGTGAGAGCGGCGGGACGATCGACTGCGTTTCCCGATACGCCCGCACCAGGGTATCCCAGGTCTGCCGGCCCACGATGCCGTCCGGCGTTAAGCCTGCCAGCCGCTGAAATGCCACGACAGCGTTGCGGGTCGAAGCGCCGAAGCTGCTGTCGATCTTCACCGTCGGCACGCGCGAGGTAAACAGCGCGATCTTCTGCAGGTAAAACTGAATTTCCTGCACATAGACATTGCGGTCGCCCTGACGCTGCGCTCTTCCCGGATAGACGCCCGGCAGCCGGTCCTCAACACCTTCAGAACTCAGTTCGGCCAGCTTTTTCACCGCTACATAGATATAGGAAATTTTATACCACGTCGCTTTGCCGACAATGCCGTCCGCCGTCAGCGAGAACTGACGCTGAAACGCCCTGACCGCATTTTCCGTGCCTTCCCCGAAAATGCCGTCGATCGGATAGGTCGGCGGAATGTTCGGATAGTTCACGGCAATCCGGTTCAGCTGATTCTGGATGATCGCCACGCTGTCGCTGCGCACGCCGCGCTGCAGATTCAAGCCCGGGAACGATCCGGTAACCCCTTCGATCCGGCTTGTGTCAATCAATTCAATATCGTCGCCATAATAATATTGCAGGATTTCGAAAGCGTTGAGCCCCTTGTTCGCCTGATCGACGGTGCCCCATTGCTTTAAGCCTTTGCACCATACCTGCCGGCCGTCGCAATATTCCGCATAATACGGATTGACCGTGTTTACCTTGCGGATATATTCGTTGAAAATATCGTCGACGATCTTGCTGATGCTGGTAAAAATATCCCGGCCATACACGAAATACTGATCGAACGCCGTGCTGTTGGTGATATCGAACGAATAACCGCGGCTGCGGTACCATTCGGTATACACACGGTTCAAGCACAGTGAAATCTGACAGTAGATATTCGCGCGCAGACTCTGTTCCGGCCAGGTCGGATAAATTTCGCTGGACGCTACATTCTTAATGTAGTCCTTGAAGGTTACCGTCACATTCTGGGCGTTGGATGTCGGCCGGCCCAGATGCACGGTTACATATTTCGGGATAATCGGATAATCCAGAATGTACGGCGCGATTGATTCCTCGGCATCGCCCGCGGCAACACTCTCGTTAAAGCCGCAGCAGCCCCCGCGCGAGCAGCCGCAGGAACGGGCCATGGAACGGGTCAGGGCATGTTCGGGAATCTCGATGAATTCCTCAAACTGCGGGGCCAGTTCCTCGTCGGCATTGAGCAGGTCCACCTGCAGCAGCGCTTCCTCCTGCGCAAAAATCTGAACGTTGCGGAATGTCCGGTCCGCAAATCCGGCCTTGGACACCGTTACATGCACCTGCGCGTACGGGGTTGTCTGGTTGTCGGGATTCAAGCTCAACTCGCGGTCGGGCGCTTCGATTCGAATTACCGGACTCTTCCCGTTCGCTCCGCTGCTTAACCGCAGGTTGATGGTCTGATCTTCGTTAGTCACCAAGATCGCCGCGCCTTCGATCGGCAGTGCTTGCTGAGCGACGGTTACTTCTACGATTAAAGTACCATATTGCATCGCTGTCACCTCCACTGCTACGATATGCGGCGGCGGCTTTTTCAGCTGGGCAGGCCGTCGGAATTCTGTCGATTTCTGAAGAATTTTGATGTAAGCGGTACCGGAAAAACTTTTTTTCAATGTAACCGTTTACTTGTGAAAAAGTTGTCATAAGCCTATTGCAACGTCCATTTCGACATGCTATAATCACACCCGTAAAGACAAGTGAAACAATTCACAACAAGGAGGATATTCTGATGGAAGAAACACTTAGCCCGGCTCAGGCGGAAGTCAATCAATTAGTTGAAAACGGCTTGAAAGCCCTGGATGACTTTTTAAAGCTGGATCAGGATCAGGTCGACTACATCGTCGCCAAATGTTCGGTCGCAGCCCTGGATAAACACGGCGAATTAGCCAAACTGGCGATTGAGGAAACCAAGCGCGGCGTCTTTGAAGACAAGGCCACCAAGAATCTGTTCGCCTGCGAATATGTTGTCAACCATATGCGGCATCTAAAATCGGTCGGCGTCATCAAGGAAGACGAGGTTCAGGGATTAACCTATGTCGCCGAACCAGTCGGCGTCGTCGCCGGCGTCACCCCGGTCACCAATCCGACGTCCACCGCGATTTTCAAGAGTTTGATCTGTCTGAAGACGAGAAACCCGATCATCTTCGGTTTCCATCCGAATGCCCAGCAGTGCTCCGTTGCGGCCGCCAAGGTCGTCTATGAAGCGGCGGTCAAAGCGGGCGCGCCGAAAAACTGCATTCAGTGGATCGAACATCCGAGCATGGAAGCAACCTCGGCGCTGATGAATCATCCGGGCGTCGCAACGATCCTGGCTACCGGCGGCAACGCGATGGTCAAGGCGGCGTACAGCTGCGGCAAGCCGGCCCTGGGCGTCGGCGCGGGCAACGTTCCAGCCTACATTGAAACGACCGCCGATATCAAACAGGCGGTCAACGACATCGCGCTGTCCAAGGCGTTTGACAATGGCATGATCTGCGCATCGGAACAAGCCGTCATCGTCGACAAGGAAATCTATGACGACGTCAAGGATCAGTTCAAAAATTACAATGTCCACTATGCAAATAAGAAAGAAAAAGAAATGCTCGAGCAGTACATGTTCGGCGTCAAGGCCTTCACCAAAAATGTCGGCGCAGCCAAGCTGAATCCGGATATCGTTGGTAAGTCCGCCGCCTGGATCGCCGAGCGGGCCGGCTTCACCGTCAATCCGCGCACCAGCATCATCATCGTGGAATGTAAGGAAGTCGGACCGAACGAACCGCTGACCCGCGAGAAATTATCGCCGGTGCTGGCCATGCTGAAAGCGGAATCGGTCGAAGATGGGTTCGATAAGGCGGAAGCGATGGTCATGTTCAACGGCATCGGTCACAGCGCCGCCATCCACACCGCCAACGCGGATTTGGCCAAGCGCTTCGGCGAACGGATCAAAGCCTGCCGGATCATCTGGAATTCACCGAGCACCTTCGGCGGCATCGGCAACGTCTACAACTCCTTTATCCCATCCCTGACCCTGGGCTGCGGCTCTTACGGCCACAACTCCGTATCGGACAACGTCAGCGCCGTCAATCTGCTGAATATCAAGAAGATCGGAAAAAGGAGAAACAATATGCAGTGGTTTAAAGTGCCGTCCAAGATCTATTTTGAAAGAGATTCCATCGAATATCTCCACAGCATGAGGGACGTGGAACGGGTCTTCATCGTTACCGACCGCTCGATGGTCGATCTGGGCTATGTCACCCGCGTTACCGATCAGCTGGAACAGCGCCGCAACAAGGTTCAGGTTCAGCTGTTCTGCGACGTCGAACCGGATCCGTCCATCCAGACCGTCAAGAAGGGCCTGAGCCTGATGCAGGCGTTCCGGCCGGATACGATCATCGCAATCGGCGGCGGTTCCTCGATGGACGCGGCGAAGGGCATGTGGTTATTCTACGAACAGCCGGACGTCAACTTTGACGATCTGAAGCAGAAGTTCATGGACATCCGCAAGCGGGCCTTCCGCTATCCGGAACTGGGCAAAAAGTCCAAGCTGGTCTGCATCCCGACGACTTCCGGCACCGGTTCAGAAGTAACGCCGTTCGCCGTCATTACCGATAAAGAAGAAAACAAGAAATACCCGCTGACCGACTACTCCCTGACGCCGACTGTCGCGATCGTCGACCCGGCGCTGACGATGAGTCTGCCGGCTTCGATTACCGCCGACACCGGCATGGATGTGCTGACGCATGCCACAGAAGCCTATGTTTCCACGCTGGCCTCCGACTTCACCGATGGTCTGGCGCTGCAGGCGATCAAGATGGTCTTCGAATATCTGCCGCGGGCGGTCGCCAACGGCAAGAATGACCCGGAAGCGCGCGAAAAGATGCATAACGCCGCAACCTTAGCGGGCATGGCCTTCGCCAACGCATTCTTAGGCATGAACCATTCTCTGGCGCACAAGATCGGCGCTGAATTCCACGTGCCGCACGGCCGCGCCAACGCGATCTTACTGCCATACGTCATCCGCTATAACGGAACCAAGCCGGAAAAGCCGGGCGTCTGGCCGAAATACAACTATTACAAAGCCGATGAGAAATACGCGGAACTGGCCCGCTTGATCGGCCTGAAATTCAACACCGTTGAAGAAGGCGTCGTCGCCTATGCCAAAGCCTGCGCGGATCTGGGCGCGGACTGCGGCATCAAGATGAGCTTCAAGGAACAGGGTCTGGATGCAAAGGCCTGGGACGGCGCGAAGGAAAAGATCGCTTATCTGGCTTACGAGGACCAGTGCTCCCCAGCCAATCCGCGCGTGCCGATGGTCAACGATATGATCGACATCCTGCGGGCTTCCTATGAAGGCGACACCAGCTATTACACGAAATAAACGAGTCCGCCTTTCCCTTCTTCATACCAATCATTTCTGTTGGAACTGATATTCCTCAGTTCAGACGTTCCACCTTTCCTGAATCCCGTTCCGGCGCCGCTTCGCCGGGTCGGGATTTTTCTGTTTACGCTTAAAAGTATACCGGATTGAGAAAACAAGGCAGTCCGTCAGACTTTGTTTTCGTTCATCGTTCAAGCTTATTTTAAAATTTGCCGCATAAAACCCGCGGACACCGTAACTTTCCGCAGCGTCAGAACGGCCGGGTTACATTGAAAACCCACTTTATCCATGGTATAATGAGGCCAATAAAATTGATCTACCATGCGGAAGGAATCTTATAGAATGACCTCGGAAATCAATGGGAATGCGTCGGAAAAAAAAGCGCCTTTATACATGAAAATTTATGAGATTATCCTGAGTCGGATAGAAACAGGGCAATATCCTGAGAATTCAAGTCTGCCTTCGGAACTCGATTTTCAGAAAGAATTCAATGTCAGCCGGATCACTATCCGCCGATCGCTGAAAGATCTGGAAGACGCCGGCTATATCAGCCGCAAACGGGGAAAACTGGCAAAAGTGATGCCGTTAAGAACCTACAGCAACCTTGGCGAGGTCGTTGGTTTTTCAACTTCGCTTAAGAAATCCGGCGGCCGGCCCTCGTCGATCATTCTGCAGTTTAAAACCGAGCCTGCCAATCCGCTGGTCAGCGAATATCTTCAGCTTCCGTTAGGCGGGGAGGTTTACTTTTTAAAACGGCTGCGTTTAAAGAACGGCCGGATTATCGGCGTTCATGACACGTATATTCACCCGCAGATCGGCTGCCTGATCAAACCGGAAGATCTGGATGAAAATACCTCGCTTTATGAGTTATATGAAACGTTGGGAATTCAGATCGGCTGCGCGGATGAAATCATAGAAGCCCGCATCGCCTCGCGCCAGCTGAAACAGGAACTATTCATCAGCGAAGATGAACCGATCATGTATCGGGAGCGGATTACCTACACTGCGGACAACAAACCGATTGAGTTTTCGCAAAACAGCTATCGGGCGCTCGATTACAAATATGTCGTCCATTTAAATAACACACGTTAGCGAGATCGTTGAGAAAGCAGCGCGCGGAGAAACCGGCGTGATCGCCCTTGAGAAACCGGCTTGCGACGAATCTTCAAGCTCCAGTATTCCTGTTGGAGCTTTTTCGTTTTATAAAAGACCTGAGGTCAAAACAAAAACCCCATCAGCGGCTTAAACACGTCAAGCCGTCGATGGGGTTGATTTCCGGTTATACTGAATCGGATGATTTCATCAGAGCTGCCGGATCATAACAACGAATTTGATCCTGCGCCTGCTCGATCAGCGTTTTCAATCGTTCCTGCGTCATCTTGGATGCGGGCAGCGTCAACAGCTCCAGAAGCAAAGCCAGATTCACGCCGGTTACAACGAAACCTGTCTCTTTCGCGCAGACCTGCATCGCGGCGTTAAAGGGAGAGGCGCCGAACAGATCAGTGACGATGCAGTAAGTTTCGTTCACCTGACGAAACCGCTCTGTTTTTTTCCGCATCTGTTCCATCAGCGTTTCAATACTGCAGCCATCTTCAAAGCAGAGAATTTCCAGCGACGGCGCGGCGCGGACGATCATCATCACCGCACGCTCAAACCCTTCAGCGAGGGTGCTGTGGGTACACAAGAGAACATTACCCATGGTTTTTCCTTGCCAGCCAGCCGCGGCGGGCTTCGTTATAAAAGAACCGCGCTTTGTCCAGATTGACAGGATTGCGCATATCGCCGTCTTTTATCCAGGTTGCGACCGACACGCCGTCATAAACTTTCATCAATTCATAAATATTATCGCCGGTTGCCCGGCCGCCGAGAATAACCGGAGTCTGCGGAAGCTTCGGACGAAGCTTTTCAAGCAACGCCAGACTTTCCTGCTGATCCTTTCCGCTCAGAAACAGGCCGTCGGCATAGGCCCGCTGCACGATCCGCACCGCTTCTTCAATCTTATCCGGCGCTCCCAGAAAATGCCCGCTGACTTCCTGCGCATCCGCATACACAGGCATCGTGCTGCCCAGCTTTTTTTTCAATTCCAGAATCTCGGCACATTGCCCTTCAACCAGACCGCATAAGCTGACGCTGAGACCGGTATATAAATATTCGACCCGGATAAAATCTGCCTGCGCCGCTTCCGCGACCGCTAATGAAGCGACGCCGTCCCAGTTTACCAGAATTCCCAGAAGCTTATCGGGAAATGTCTTCCGCAGGGTTACCGCCAGCGCCGTCATAAAGGTCAGCGTCTGGGGCTGAGCCTGTTGACGCAGCGGACCGTCATGCATATTCTGCAAAATAAAACCATCATAGCCAATCTCCGCCAGCTGCCGGGCTTCCGCCATCAAATTGGCAGCAATCTCCGGAAAACGCCGGCCCTGATTCAAATAACTTCCCGGCATGGCCTCCGGCTGCAGCATCGCCAGGATGCGCGATCGTTCAGACATCATTCCGTTTCTTCCCTCCTTCTGAAATATTCCGGCTTCCAGGCCCATAAAGCGCTGAACAAGGCCGCCGGCGGCAGCACGCCCAGTTCCGTGATATAGGCAGTGATGAACTCCGGCGCAATCGGAACGCACCCCTGAACATGGAAATCAAGACGTTCAGCGTCCGCCTCCGCCATTCCTTCGGCCATTTTGAAGCGCAAATCTTTCGGTTCGATCACCTTGCCGCCTCCCTGCAGCGCCCTCATATCCGCCTTTTGAGCCGTTGTCAGCACATAATATGGAACATGCTGCCAATGCGCCAGCAGCGCAGCCATCTCCGAACCCGCCGTATTCAAGGCCGTTCCGTCGGGATAAAAGGTTTCCGCGCCGATCAACACGGCGTCGCACCCCTTCAGCCCCTGGCAAAGCGCTGCATCCGGAATGAATGAAACAGACTGATGCGTCTGAACACAGGTTTTGACAAACGGAAGACCGCCGCTGATCGTCCGGCTCTCCGCGATGACAATCTCCGTATCGGAAGCCAGCTGCTGAACCACCGCATCCACCGTGCTGGAATAATCATAAAGCAGAATTTTCCGGCAGTTTTTCAATACTGCGGAAGCCGTGGCAATAATTGCCTGACGATGCGCGCGGCCGGCGGACTGAAATTGTTCCACAGCCGCCTGCACTGCGCGGCCGACCTCGAAGTCCGCCTGAAGCTGAGTCTGGATCCGGGCGCTCAGCTCGCTGACGGCGTTGATGATCGCATAGCTGGACTGGCCCCGGGTCGCGCAGCAATAATCAAGCAGCTGGTTGATCAGGATCAGGCCGGCCGGCGAGGAATCCTGCCGGCCGATCTCCCCGACGATCTGACTGATCCGGTCGATATGCGCCGAAGCGCCCAGCACCCGCGGGACTACGATATCGTCAAACAACGGCCGGGCCGCTTCCGGCAGCGCGTTCCGCAGCGCTTCCTTTTCCATCAGCCGCATACATTCACCGCTTTCGCATCCTCAAACAAATCCGGAAGCAGCCGGCGGGCATTTTCCGCATAGATGTTTTGCAGCTGCGTCTTCGTTAATCCATAATAATTCAATTTCATGACCTCCAGTTCTGTAAAATACTCCGGGAAGTCGCTGCCGAACAGAAATCGCTCAGGCGCCAGCACGCGCAAGGCTTTCTGCAGGGCCGGGGCTTCGCAGGAGACCGAAGTCTCCAGCATCAGATTGGGAACTTCTTGGCACAGATCAACCGTTCCGTATTGGAAATCGCCTGCCCCCATGTGCAGCAGAACAAATGTCAGCTGCGGAAAGCGCCGGAAATACTTCAGCCACTGATCGGGCGCTCCGCGGTGTGTGGAACCGGTAAAAATTTTGACCACCGCCTGATGCTGCGCGCAAACGTCCAGGATCGCATTGATCGTGGATTCCAGCTTTTCCGGCAGGAACCCGCACTCCAGAGAATCCATTTCGATCAGCCTCACCTGATGATCGCTCAAAACCCGGCGGGTTTCCGCAACGGCTTCGTCCTGTTTCGGATTGATGACGGCGCAGGGAATGATCTGCGGATATTGCCGATGCAGAGCGATCACCGCATCGTTGGCCGACGCCATGGACGCCCCTTCGAAAGTGGAAAGAACACGGTAAGCGATATGATTCGCCCGCATATCCTCCAGTTGTTCTTCAATCTCGTATTGATGGGACTGTGCATTTCTGCGCAAATGGGCATGAAAATCAAAAATCATAATCGCCCCTCCTTAAGCCAGAATGCCAAGAGCCACCCCGGCAATTCCCAGCAGGAAGACCGCGATCATCAAAACGATCATGTTCACTTTCTTCCGTCCCATTAACCAGACCATCAACAGCGTCAGAAGCAGCGGAAGCAAGTTCGGCATTAACCCGTCGAGCACTTCCTGAAGCTGGATCACGTCGTCGCCCGCCGCAAACTGAATCGCCAGATTGATCGAAACCAGCGAGGAGATAAAACCGCCGCAAATTAACGACGCGGCGATTCCGGCATATTTTGTAATTTTATCCAGGATGCCGCCCATCTGCAGCCGCGCGACTAAATTCAAGCCGCCCAGATAGCCTTTGAAAATACCGAAATAGCGAACTAACAGCTGAACAAGCGTCATCACCAGGACAAACACAACCGCTCCCGCGGCGCTGGTGTAATGACTGGCCATGATCATCGAACAGCCCAATCCGGCCATGATCGGCCGCAATGTGCCATGGATGAGGGAATCGCCAATGCCGGCTAACGGCCCCATCAGCGCCACTTTAATCTGATTGATCGATTCCGGATCGATATCATGGCTGCGGGCATTCCGCTCTTCCATCGCGGCGGAAATCCCGATGCAGAAAGACGCCATCCGGCCCTCCGTCAGAAACAGCTGCGTATGCCGCTGATAGGCTTCCGCCTTGTCCTTCGGATCAGTATAGACCTCTTCAATAACCGGAATCAGGCCCTGGACAATCCCCGGCGCTTCCTGTTTTGTATTGGAACAGCCGCTTTCAATCGCCAGAGAATACATGTAGGTTTTCCACAGCGTCTTTTTGCTCAGATGATTCGGCGCTCCTTCCTGCGCTGAGGAGGACAAAACGGTCTGCGGCGCGTCTTCTTTTTCCACATAGTAATTCAGGGCGACGCAGACTAGCGCAATCGCCGCCATTCCGATCATATTGATTCCCAGATACGCCGCGATGATAAAGCCCAGGACAAAATAAGGCCAGGAACTCTTGTTTTTAATCGTCCCCAACAACAACGCAACGCCCACGGCGCCCAACATGCCGCCGCCGGCGCGCACGCCGCTGGTCAGCCAGGCCGGGATGACGTTCAGGAAATTCTGAACGACTTCCGCTCCGAAGTAAACGGCGATGAACGTCGGCAGTCCGAATAAGATATAATTGACGATCGCCGGCATCAGCGACGTCCAGATCTTAATCCCCCGGACATCCGCTTTCTTTGCGGCTTTTTCTACCTGACGGGTCGTGAATTCCTGCAGTGTTGCGTTCCGGAATTGACGGCCGATCAGACCTAACAATGAAATCGGGATCGCCGTCGTAATTCCCAGCGCGGCGCTGCCGGACAGACAGGCCAGAGCCGTAGCGATTCCCGCACTGATCACCTCATCCGGCGGAACTGCGGTCCCGACATAGACGACAGCCAGAAACATCAGTTCAATCGTGACGCCGACCTCCAATCCCATCGGCAGATTATTGAAAATCAGACTGACGATCGGCCCCAGACAAATTGGCCGGTAAATGAAAGTCGACAGAAAGGCTTTATCCAAAAATCCCAGCCAGACGACGAGCGAGACTAAAAATGCTTTCAGTAACATAAGTTCTCCTTTCCGGTTTGTTTATTTTTGTTGCAGAATCTTAAGCTCTTTTCCCCGTTCCTCTGGAACGGCTTTAATGGTCATTTTAGCGCAGGATGCCGCCAGCGCTTTGAGCGTTTCGACATCCTGATCGTTGACATACAGATAGTCAAGAACATGCCGGATTCCGGCTTTTTTCTCGTCAAAGCTCATATTTCCCAAGATGATCTCCCGGGCTTTCACATCCAATCCTGCCCGGACCATGTCCAGCATCGCCTGCGGCGTGCGGACAATCATCAGCGTCCGCCGGGCGGAGGTGTCCTCATTGATCAGCTTCAGGGCAGCCTCCTGCGACAGGACTTCCAAATGAATCCCCGACGGGACCGCCAGCGCCAGAATCATCCGGAGCATCGGATCCGCGGCGCTCTTCTCGTCTACAACCAGAATTTGTTCCGCCCTCGCTTCCGCAATCCATTTTGTAATGATTTGCCCATGAATTAACCGATCGTCAATCCGAATCACGGTAATCTCCATCTTTATCCCTCCGCTTTCTGCCATAATTCTTCAATGTTGCGGTAATAAACGTCTTCCAGTTCAGTTTGCGAAAAACCTAGCAGCTGGATTTTGCGGACTTCGGTTTCGATCGGCTTATATGGCCAGTCAACGCCGAACAAGATCCGCCGGGATCCAATTTCGCAGGCAGCTTTAAGCAGCACGTCGCGCTGGTATTGCACGGATGTTTCAAGGTAAATATTGGGAACATCGCGCACCGCCTCAACGACGGTATAACCAAACTCCCGGCTTCCCATGTGTGTGAAAACAAACGGATGATCAGGAAACATCTTCGCGTAGCGGATCCAGGCAAACGGGGTGCACAGCGGACTGGTTCCGACATGAACCTGGACCTGAACCGGATATTCAAAAATATGCGCGAGGACCTCCTGCAGCTGCGGTGTATTATCAGAATAATACCCATGTTTCCAGGGATGAAATTTCACGCCGACCATGTGCCGCTGCCCCAGATCCAGATCAATTTCCTGATGGACATCGGGCGCCTTGGGATTGATGAACGCATAACCCCGAATCTGTTCTGGATACAACTGCATGGCTTCATAGACAAGGTCGTTCTGGCGGCGATTATCGGTACCGGACAGACTGCTGATACCGGTTTGCGTGATGCCATGGCTGAGCATGTCCTTTACGAGCTGATGAACGTCATGAGGATCGCCAGAGCTGGTTGTCCCCAGATGAGAATGAGCGTCGAGCATTTTCAAACGGATCACCTCTTCTTTCGTCAAGCAAGCTGCGCATCTTGTTATACCTTTATACTAACATGTCATATAAAAATGTCAATTATGAATACATGATATAACAAGTTTATTCGCAATTATTCTATGTTCCGCTTGAAATTTGAGGCAATTTTGCGTTCCTGTCACCAAATTTCGTCCCGCTGAACAAAAAAAGACAAGGCTTGATAGGATGATGCCTTGTCCCAAACTTTGCGTTTTTCAGTTTACCGCTGCGCTTCGATCTCCCGGATTACCGTCCGCAGCTGTTTCAGCGGCACCGCCGGACTGTATAAATACCCCTGATAATGCGTACAGCCCAATTCTTTCAGCAAGTCGCGCAGTTCTGCAGTTTCGACATATTCCGCGATGACCGTGAAGTTCATCGATTGGGCCAGATACAGAATTGACTGGATGATCTGCCGTCCGCTCGCGTTCACCCGGGCATTTTTCACCAGACTGCCATCCAGCTTGACAAGCTCAAACTGACTGCTCTGCAAATACTTCAGCGACGTACTGCCCATTGAGAAATCATCGACTGCCAGCGAATAGCCCAGATCTTTAAACTCCTTCAGCCGCTGGCGCATCGCCTCGTCCAGAAGCAGCGTGTTCTGCTCCGTCACCTCAATGCAATACCGGCCTTTCGGCACCGGATGTTGCCGGAGAAAATCCGCGAACACCTCCGATTTCAAGGTATCGACGGTGACGTTCATCGAAATCACCGCGTCGATCCCGCTGAAATCCGCCTGCAGCACCTGCGTGAACACCGCCATCTCCAGCGCCTGCAGCTGATCGGTTTCCTTTGCCAGATCAATGATCAGCGGCGGGGGAACCTTGCCATAGCGGGGATGAGTGTACCGCAGCAGCGCTTCCACGCCGAAGCAGTGGTTTTCCGCGTCAAACTGCGGCTGATAGCCCATTTCAATATGGTTCTGCTGCAAATCGTTGTTAATCTCCGCCGCCAGCAGCTTTGCGAAATTGCCAACGGCGCCATGCATTCCGATCAAATTCGCCGATTTGCCCTGCTCCATTTGGGCGTCCAGCGTTTCGATCAGCTCGCTCATCTGCTGCTGCGACTGGCGGATCAGCATCTTATCGTAAAGCAGCACAAACGGCGCGTAAATTCCTACGCCCAGCGCAATGTTCACAATCTGAAGCAGCGCTCCTGTCCACGATCGGGTTGCCAGATAGCCGCTGATCAACGCTGGCGTCGTCCATTCCACGCCCTGCACGCACACCGGAACCCATCCCATTCCCATCGCCAGCGACGAGGTGAACAGACAGACTAAGGGAGTCAGTAAAAACGGAATCACAAACACCGGATTAAACACAACCGGCAGGCCGAAAATCATCAGCTCATTGATATTGAACAACATCGGAATGACCGCCGTTTTTGCCAGCGTCCGGCTGACGCGCTGACGGCTGAACAACATCAGCGCGATCAGCAGACAGATCAATGTCCCGCAGCCGCCGATGAATACAAAATTATCCAGAAATGTCTTGGTAAAGATCTCCGTCGGCGCCATTCCGGCCGCCGCCGCGGCAACGTTGATCTGCATTCCCTCCTGAAACAGGGAACGTGAAACATTCTCCAGAACGTTGGCGCCATGGATTCCCAAAAGCCACAGCACGGAAGACAAAAACACAAACAACGCCGAACTGACCAGCCCCCGTCCCATGTGCCGGAACAACGTATTGGACAACAGCACAAACACTTCCTGGAAACTTTCAATATGGAACACCAGCCGGATTCCCTCGTTGAACACCGCCGCCCCCAGCAGCACCGCCAGCATCGGCAGAATCGCCGTCAGCGCCTGATTGAAATTGTAATCCGCGCCGGGGGTAAAGAAATGCTCGTCCGGCAGCTTCCGCCGCAGCCAGCAATACGTAAAGCTTGTAAAGAATGCCGCGCACACCGCGGTAAACGTTCCGACCGCTCCCGCCGATTCCAGCTTGAGGCCGCCGTTGAGAATGATGAACACCATGACGGCCGCCGGCGGAACGATCCAATCCCCAGCCAGCGGTTTCTCCTCGGTCTGCAGCGCGCCCCAGGCCAGACACCCTGTCAGCAGCACCGACAGAATGCCGAAGGTACATTGATAAAGCAGTTCCGCCAGTTCTTCGATAAAAGCCAGCGCAGGAAAATAACCCGCAAACGTTCGAATCAATAACGAAAAGGACCCGATCATTAAAATCGGAATCGCGATCGTCAATCCCGCCCTGACCGCGCGGATCAGTCGGCAGGATTCCATTTTCGCCAAGCCGGCGCTGAACTTCTCTTTCCGCATGTTTTTCTCCCTGATTTCTTCTATTATACCGCATTTCATGCGGAACGTCCGGCTTTCTTTGTCCAAATTACGAACGGGAATGCGGTTTTGCGGACGCCTGACCCCAGCGATCGTCAATAAACTGCCGGATCAGACTGAACGCGTCCTCGCGGCAGCCCTCGTTTTCCAACAGCTCATGACCGCAGGCCTCAAAGCAGACGAGCTGTTTGCGCTCGCTTTGAATTTGATGATAGGCGTATTGCGAAGACGACAGCGGCACAAATTCATCCTGCAGCCCCTGCAAAATCAATGTCGGACAGCTCACCTTTTTCACGGCCGGCTTCAGCTTTTTCACCAGCTCAAAAAACTGCGGGAAATACTCATATTCCAACAACCGCTCTTCCATATACGCCTTGAACTGCGATTCGCTGTGCTTCAAAATCGCGGCATATTTGGGAATCAGCCGGCTGACTGTTTCCAGATTCATATACTCAAATGCCGGCGCGACCAGCACGAGTTTATCCACCGCCAGAAATGAAGCCAGAAACGCGGCGATCACTCCGCCCATCGAAAACCCCAGCAGCGTCACCTCATATCCTTTTTCCAGATAGGCCGTGACCTCCTGGTTGGCGCGCGCCACCCAGATCAGCCATTCCTTGTCATTTTTATCTTCGTCGTACAGATCAAAACAGCGATATTCCAGTCTGGAATCCGTCTCGCACATCGTTTTCAGATAGTGAAAATCTTCCTGCTTGCGCCGGCCGAAGCCATGAATCGCGATCAGAACCCGTTTTCTGCGGCGCCTGGCAAATAAGCCAGGCCGGATCATCCGCGCCTCCGGTAGCGATACAGGCAGATGCCCGCCGCGACCGCGACGTTCAGCGATTCAAAGCTGGACATTTCGATAAACGCCCGCTGATCGCAGATTTCCAGCGTCGCCGGCCGGATTCCCTGTCCTTCATTGCCCAGCACCAGGGCCACGTTTTCAACGATCGGCAGTTCGCTCAGGGGCTGCGCTTCATGCAGCGCCGTCGCGATCACCATAACCCCTTTTTCCTTCAGCGACCTCAGCGCCGGGATCAGTTCAGTCCGCGAAATTGCGATGTGAAACAGCGCGCCCTGGGTGGAGCGCACGCATTTTTCATTGTAGACATCGGCGCAGTCGGGCGAAAGCAGCACCTGATCGAAACCAAACGCCACCGCCGTGCGGATGATCGTTCCGACGTTGCCGGGATCCTGCACCCCATCCAGCGCTACAATCCGCGAATTCCTCGATTTCCGGCTGACCTTCTGCGCACAGACGGCGATCAGCCAGGCGCCGGACACATTGGCGCTGAGCTTGCGCATGACGCTCTCGCTGCAGACGATCGCTTCCTTTTCCTGATGAAACGGATTTGTCCGGCCAGCTTCGACCAACAGCAGTTCAACCACGCCTGCTTTCAGAGCCTCGCCGATCAGATGTTCGCCCTCGATCAGAAACTGACCTGTCTGATCACGATATTTTTTCTGCTGGAGCTTCGCCCAGTTTTTTACTTTCTCATTCATCGGGGAATTGATTTCCATAAATCCGCCTCCTGTTGTCTCTCTCATTATGATAATCAATCGGCGTGGAAAAAACCAGAATCTTTTTCGATTCCGGTTTCATTTTTATTCTGACGCCGCTTAACGGTCCGTGTGCGGATACGCGCAATTATAGGTTTTCCCGGGCTCCAGCTGGATTCCGCGGGCTTCAAACAATTCGCTGACGGTCACCAGCTGATACCCTTTCTCACTCAGCCATTCGATCACCCGGACGCTGGCCTGGGCCGTCGGCTCATACATATCATGCATCAGGATGATATCGCCGTCCTGAACCTCGCGCAAGACCACATCCACTGATTTATCGGCATTCTGATGCGCCCAGTCGCGCGTGTCAATCGACCACAGGATCAGCGGATACGGCGAGGTTTTCTTCAGCATATCGTTATACGCTCCATAGGTTGGACGAACTAACAGTTCCTGCTGCTCCAGAGATCCCGCCTCCCCGATCGCATCCCAGGTCGCGCTGAATTGATCGAGTATGCCCTGGCTGCTCTGCTTGGTCAGATCGACATGCCCGAACGTATGGTTGCCGACTTCGCTGCCTTCCGTAAGCATCCGCGCGACGATATCCTTGTGATTTGCGACCCGGCTGCCCAGCACGAAGAAAGTTGCCGCACCGTCATGTTCCTGCAGCGCGTCCAGAATCACCGGCGTCACCTGTCGGTTCGGTCCATCGTCATAGGTCATCGCAACCATCGGCCGGGTCGGGTCGATGATCCGGCCCCGGGCCTGCAGCCCCAGCAGATTGCGCGTATCCTCATCGACGTAGCCGATGACTTTATTCAGCGGAATCACCGCGATCAGCTCCTCGCTCTGAGCAGGTAATGTCTGCGGCGGCAGGACGACGCGCAGTTCGTCTTCGTTCAGAAACAATTCCGCCTTGTTATCAATCAGCACGTTCTCATCAACTTCATAATCCGGATTGGTCGTTTCCGGCACCAGTGTTGTCAAGAAGCTGCGCATTAAAAAAGCCAGATGCTTCATGCCGTCCGCTGAAAACAGATCGCTGAAGCGAATCAGCCGATCCTGCTGCAGATCGAAGGTCCAGGCCCGGACTTCTTTCATGTTGATGGCGCCGGTCCGCTCAAAGCTGATCTGCACTGAGCCGTACCGTTCGTTCAGCTCATAGGATTCATAATCAGCATATAGGGTACACAACCCTTCGACACCCTGATTTTCCTGTTCAAATCTTGCGATTGCTTCGTTGACGGCCGCTTCGATATTCGCGTCGATCTCCGCGCTGTTTAAATGCGGATAGTACACCGCGATCGCCCGCTGGCCAGTCACCTTGATCTTCTGTTTCATCTTTCCGATACGATGATTTTCCTCAATCGTCTGACGCATCGCTTCCGGCAGACGCCGCCGCTGACTTTCCCGCTGCCACGACTGGCCGATCAGAACACAGGCCGCTATTAAAATGAAAAGACAAATCCCCAACCGACATTTTGTTTTTGTTTTCACGCTTCTCACCTTCGTTATCACTGTATGTTCTTAGCGAAGAAAAAAGACGTTGAAACAACCCCGGGTGCTTACTCCGTTCAGGGCAAACCTGGAATTTCCCAACACGAAGCAGACAGGATGAAATGTGATCTCTCCCTTCATCCTGCCTGTTTTATCTTTGTCGGTATTCAAATAAGAATCCAAACTCTCCCAGCTTTCATGGCTTGATGAAAAGATCAGCGAGAACCCTTTTGATCAGCAAAAAAACATCAGAAAGTTTGCTTTTCCTTCCTGATGTTTCTCGCATTTCAAGCCTTGATTGAACTGTTTCCTGTCCCTTTCAGCAGGGTTCAGCAAACAGCATTGAACAGACTCTTTCAGCCCCGGCGGATCGGGATCTGAACTTCTGTCAGCCAGTCTTCTTCCGAGTCCTGATTCCAGATACCGTCGATATAGCTCTCGCGTGGTTCACCGATGATTTCGGCGTGATTGTCCTCCACCCACTGCATCAAAGCGGCATAAACCTCGCTGAAGCCTTCATAGCCGCCTTTAAACAACGCGCAGGCCGCTTCCACCGCCGGTTCTTTGCGGAACTGGACGTCGTCGAAATCCGGCTTCATCACTTCGACCGCCTGACAGATCTCGGCGTGAATGTCCTTTTCCCGGTATTCGCCATCCAGTTCTTTTACGAAGCAATATTCCGGCTGTGTGCATTTCAGATCCGGATACCGTGAGGCAACCTTCGCTCCCGTCGCCGGGATCTCGCCAAGCAGATCACGATACGCGGGCAGGGCCACCTTGCGGGCCATCACGATGCATTCCGGCAATTCTTTGACGATAACATTGATTTTCATAACGCTCTCCTTTGCGCCTGTCGTTAAGACGCGTTCAATGCGGCGAAACTGATGCTGCAGCGAATCAAGATCGGCGGCGATCTGACAGCGGCGCTGGCTCAGAGCGTCGTTTTCACTCACTTCGCCATGCAGAATCCTGCGGATCAGCGCCACGCCAAGTCCCAGCTGCCGCCATTGCTGAATCTGAGCCAATGCGATCAGCTGTTCCGTCGAATACCAGCGGTATCCAGTCTCCTCGTCGATCTGCTTCGGCCGCAGCAGACCGATCGAATCATAATACCGCAGTGTTTTGACCGTCGTCTTTCCCATTTTTGAAAAATCTCCTATTTTCAGCATCTTGTTTCCTCCTCCGCAAACAAAGCATAGATCCTCCCTTAACGGGAGAGTCAACTGTTTTCTCAAGAAAAGTTGATTTTTTCTATCTTATCATGAATTTATGTGTTTTTCTGCTTTTCAGAGTGTGTTCATGTTGACAGAATGAACTGTAACTATTATGATTACAGTATTAAAAGAACATTTCGTTCTTTCGGAGGAACTCATGTTGCCATTCTTTTCCCGCTTCTTCAACAAAACGATGAAGAAACAACCCATCCGGCTGACGCCCGCGCAGGCGAAACAGAAAATGGAGAGCGAACCGGTTACGATCCTCGACGTACGCCAGCCGCAGGAGTTTGCCCAGGGGCATATTCCCGGAGCGATCAATCTGCCCAACGAAACGATCGCACACACCGCGCTGGCCACTTTGAGCGATGAGGACGCCGTGCTGCTGGTGTATTGCCGGTCAGGTCATCGCAGCGCGCAGGCCGCAAACAAACTGGTCCAGCTCGGCTACAACCATGTCTATGATTTCGGCGGGCTGCTTCAATGGCCTTACGAAACGGTTCGCAAGGGGCAGAAATGACCAGCGAGCTGACCGTCGCGATTCACGCCGCGGTGTATCTGGCGCATAAAAACGCCCCGCAGTCCAGCGAGGAACTGGCTGTCAACATCTGCACCCATCCAGTGCGGGTCCGCAAGATCATGGCTGCCTTGTGCCGGGCCGGGATCGCGATCTCCCAAGAAGGCAGCGAGGGCGGCTACCGTCTGTGCCGCAAGCCTCAGGAAATTACGCTGCGCCAGATTGCCGACGCGCTGCACGCCGCGTTGGTGGAAAGCCGGTGGCAAAGCGGCGATCCCGAAATGAGCTGTCTGGTCGCCTCCGGCATGGCGCGGGAAATGGATAAAATCTACCGCCAGTTAAACGAACAATGTCTGGAAAGTCTGGATCGGCTGACGCTGTGGGATCTGCTTCAGGATCTCTTTGTCACGCAGCCGGAACAGATCATCATGAATAAAAAGGAGGAACCCATTCATGAAAACATACGATAATCTGATCATCGGCTTCGGCAAAGGGGGAAAAACGCTGGCTGCCAGCCTGGCGAAAGCCGGCCAGCGCACAGCGCTGGTTGAAAAATCACCGTTAATGTATGGCGGCACATGCATCAACGTCGCCTGCCTGCCAACCAAATCCTTAGAAAACAGCGCCCGCCAGTCTGCGATTCAAGGTGGGGATGACGCTGCCCGGCAGCTTCATTTCCAGCAGGCAATCGAGGAAAAACGCCGCCTGACCGCAATGCTGCGGAAGAAAAATTATGACAAGCTTGTTTCCTCCGGCGTCGAAGTGATGGATGGAGAAGCGTCCTTTCTCGATGATCATCACGTCCAGGTTTTGACAAAAGAAGGCCCGGAAATTCTTGAAGCTCACCGCATTTTCATCAATACCGGAGCGAAGCCGTTTGTCCCGGACATTCCCGGATTGAAGCAGAGTCCGCGGGTTTATCTCAGCGAAAGCATCATGGAATTGGAAACGCTGCCGCGGCGGCTGGTCATTTTGGGCGGCGGCTACATCGGACTGGAATTCGCTTCGATGTTCGCAAATTTTGGATCTCAGGTCACCATCCTGCAGCCCAACCAGCGGTTTCTGCCGCGTGAGGATCTTGAGATCGCGGATGCGGTGGAAACGAGCCTGGCCCGCCGGGGCGTGCGGCTAATGCGCAATACGGCGTTAAAGGAAGTGCGGGATGAAGCTGCGGAAACCGTTCTGATTTTAAAGCAGGACGAAATGGATTCAGAACTGCGCTGCGACGCACTGTTAGTCGCGACAGGCCGGCGTCCGCAGCTGGACAATCTGCATCCGGAAGCGGCGGGGATCGCCCTGACTTCCCGCGGCGCAATCGCCGTCAACGAACAGCTGAAGACCTCGGTCGATCATATCTGGGCGATGGGCGACGTCACCGGGGGTCTGCAATTCACCTATATCTCGCTGGATGATTCACGGATCGTCACCGACGCTCTGAATTCGGGACCGCGCACCACCGCCAATCGAGGTGCGGTGCCTTACAGCGTCTTTATGGATCCGCCGTTCTCCCGTGTCGGTTTGAGCGAAGATGAAGCCCGAAGCGCCGGCTATGATCTTAAAATTGCCAGAATTCCGGCCGCTGCCATCCCGAAGGCGCAGGTATTACGCAAGACCGACGGCCTGTTAAAAGTAATTATCGACGCGAAAACCGATCAGATACTCGGCGCGCACTTCTTCTGTGAGGAATCGCATGAAATGATCAATCTGATCAAGCTGGCGATGGACGCCAAACTTCCGTATCCCGTTCTGCGCGATGGCATTTACACTCATCCGACGATGAGCGAAGGTCTCAACGACCTGTTCGCCGCCGTGCTTTAAGTCTAACCTTCCTTATATATTATAATAAAACGCCGGCGAAACCCGGCGTTTTTTCTGACGTTATTTTTTATTGAGCCTGCGGACTTTTTACAATCCCCTTCGTTCGCGCAGTCTGACAGGCAGTTTTATTCTTTTTCACTGATTTTGGCCAACAGTTCCTTCGCCGCGATTTCCAGCGCATTGCCGCCCTTTTCCGGCAAGCCCAGGCCGGTGTAAATTTCACCCAGGAAAATATGTTGTTTCAGCAGCGCCGCAAACATCTGATCAATAATTTTCAGACATTCCGGCTGTTTCTGCATCGGCCCGAATGGATTGGCGAAGAAGGTGGTGGACAATCCTTTTTCCTGCGTCGTGCCCAAAGCGAACCGTTTGCCCTCAATAAAGGTCTGAACCGCTTCTTCCTTACTATCGAAAGCCCGCAGACCGCGCCGGTCGGTATAATTGTTGGCGTAGAGGAACAGATCAACCTTCTGGTCGGTGATGATCGTATCATACGGCGAAGCGGGGATGACGACGCGCGCATTGGCGCTTTCCGGATTAAAGAAGATCGAACGGTCCATATCGCGGTAAGCACTGCCCTTATCCAGATCATCCAGCCGGACAAACGCGCCGATTTCCGTGCCCTGAGCGCGGATCTGACCGTGCTCGTTTAGATGCAGCGAGCCCATGTCGTCGAAGATGATCTCCCGGCTGACGATCACATCCTCGCTTAAGTTGGTCAGCGCTTCGATCGTTTCCGACTTGCCCGCGCCGGAGTCGCCGATCATGATGACGCCTTTTTTCGTACCGTCCTGCAGCGTCAGATTGATCATCGCGCCATGCAGCGGCAGCCAGCCTTTTTCAATCATCGCCAGATTGTGCAGCGTCAGGATCATCTTTTTTAAATAACCGAAGTATTCGATCACATCGGCATAGGATACCTTGCCGACCCACATCGCATTGGCCTTATCATGATAGAAAACCGTATCGTTCTGACCGTCCGGATTGCCGAACAACAAAAGCAGATCCGGTCTGGCGCCGATGCAGTCCTCGTCGGAAGCCAGCTCAAACAGATTCGCCAGCGCCACGGCTCCGGCGGTAAAATCGCGGTGGAAATAAGTGTAGCATAACAAGGAGCCGACCTTTAACGGGAAGCACATCCACTCCTCATCGCCTTTAACCCACTCCGCCATCGGGTTCGCATCGACCTCGGTAAACATGCCCAGGCGCTTGTTGCTGCGAGGATGGATGATCAGCGGCGTGCGCATCATGATCGTATGCACAAACGGAATGTCGCCCAGCTCACGATACCCCTCCGGCGCCGGCCATGGGTAATCACGCAGCAGCAGGCTGGCGTTGGTTCCGGCCTGAAGCTGACGGTATACGCGGTTCTTCGAACCCTGGGTCTTCTGCTGGACCGTGCGGTAAAAATCCAGGATCATCTGATGGAATTTCGCGTCGGCCTCCATGAAGTTCGCCAGCTGCAGCCCTTCCTCATTGCGCGTATAAATGACGGAATAACGCTGCATATTCCGCCAGAAATGATAACAATCCTCAATCACCGCCAACATCTTCTGACGTTCTTTAAAATACGGATGGGCGATTTCTTCCACCTCCAGCACCTGCATGACCTTTAACAGGCGGATCAGATCTTTTTTAACTTCTTCGATCGGAAGCCCGCGGCGCAGCCACGCAAACAGCTGGGGATTGGTATGGGAACAAGAATTTAAATATAAATCCAGAAACATCGAAAAACTTTCGCTCGACAACAGTTCCTCCGCTGTCGTGTAGTACGCTTTGGTGTAGTTGATCAACGCCATATTGCGTTTGAGATAAATCGCTTCTTTCATGCCGGGCCTCCTTCAACACCAGTCCATTATATCACTTTCAAAAAGAAATGAAAGCTCTTTCTTAGCACTTTCATTTCTTTCATATTTTTTGTTATGTTTTCTTATATGATTTATGGTATGTTCGTCGAATCAGAGACAGACTGGTTTCATTCCTTTTCCAAGCGGCAGATCTGGCTGCTGATAGGAGGAAGAAAACAATTCTTCCCGCATTGGATACCAGGCGTCTGACCGCTCCGCTTTAGTCTATGCTCAAAGTCCGGCCGACGTCGCAGTTTTTTCAGTTTTGTCAGGGACGCACTCAATTCGTCTTTACCCCTACGGGTCCGCTGATGTTTTTATTTCATTCTGTTGGGGAAGGGTCAGCGGCGCTGGCGCACGACTTCAAAGCTGATCGCGGCGACGGCGCTGGTGCCGTTTAACGCACTGCGCACAGGCCGGGCATAGGGAATCACGATGTTCTGATCGCTCTGTTTCAGCACGTCGCGGCTCAATCCCCGCAGTTCGCCGCCGATCGCCAGCACAATCGGCTGGTTGAAATCGGCGTCAAAATAAGCAATCGCATCACTGCGCTGGGCACAGTATAAGACACACCCCGCCTGGCGGCATTGGGAAACCGCCGCCCCGAGATCCTCGCACAAACACCAGGGGAGCTGTTCGCTTGCGCCCGCGCTGGACTTCACGATCGTAGCCTGCGCACTCTGCCAGTCCCGGCTGCCCATCAGCACGCCGGTACAGCCGGCGGCATACAACGTGCGAAACGCATAACCGAGGTTAAACGGGTCTTCAATTCCTTCCAAAACCGCGACAAACGGCTTGGGATTTTCCAGACAATCCGAAACCGATTGATAGATCCGATCCCCTGCCAGCGCCAGAATCCCGCCATGCGTCCGGCCGGTCGCCTGTTGATCAATCTTCTCGCGCGGCCAGCGTTCTACCGGGATTTCTCGCTGGGCAGCCTGACGCAGAATAAACGCCGTATCCTTATCTTTCTTCTTCTGATCGACGACCAGCTTCATCACGGGACGGCGGCCCGCCATCATGACGGCTTTGACACTCAGCGCGCCTTCAAACCAGTTCATAGTTTACGCTCCTTCCGGCGAATCAAATCATACGGATGCAAAACTGCCGGAGTATTGATCCAGCAGCGCTGCAGCGGCTTATTGGCGATTTCGACGACCGCGCCTTCCTCATCCCTCATCGTTTCCAATACAAAGGGCGTATTTTCCAGATGCGGCCCAAAGGCTTCCAGCGTTTCCCCGATTTCAAAGTGATTGCGCACCTCGATGAGGGCTTGTTTGTCATCTGGATTGTAGTCCAGCACCTGCGCCAGAAAATCGTGAGTTACCCGCGAAGGCGCATTGTCGTACAAATGATCCTGCGGACCGGGAATGCCCGCCAGAAAGCCCAGGCAGGCAGGCCGGTTTTCTGCCCGCATCAGTTCGCGCTGAGCTGCCAGAACGGCCGGCTGCGGGTCTTCTTCAGGGTGCTCAAGAAGCCAGTCGATCAGTTTCCGGTAAGCCCGGACAACGACCGCGATGTAATAGGCTGATTTCATCCGGCCTTCTATTTTCAAGCTGGCCACGCCTGCGCGGATCATGTCATTAACATAAGCCGCGGCCATCAGATCTTTCGAGCCCATGGAGAACAACAGGCTGTCGTCGCTCAGCTTCTGCGCTCCGTTATAAAGATGATAGCGCCAGCGGCAGGACTGAGCGCAGCCGCCGCGGTTGGCGTCGCGCAGCGTCATCGCGTTGCTTAAGGTGCAGCGCCCGGAATAGTTCACGCACATACCGCCATGGATAAACGTTTCAATCGGGACTTCGCTGTGATCGCAAATCTGCCGGATCTGATCCATCGTGCATTCGCGGGCCAGCACAACCCGGTCCGCCCCCAGCTGTTGGTAAAACCGGACAGCCTGAGAATTGGTGCTGGACATCTGCGTGCTGAGATGAACCTCCAGCTTCGGCGCAACGGTTTTCGCATGCCGGACAATCGTCGGTGAAGCGACGATCACGGCATGCACACCGATCCTTTCCAGTTGGCGCAGATAATCGTCCAGGCCGTCAAAATCGTCTTCGTGGGGAATGATATTGACCGTCACATGGACATGCGCACCGTATTCCCGGGCAAAGCGTACGCCCTCGGCGATATCTTCGATTTCAAAATTACTGGCGCGGGATCGCAGCGAAAAGCGCTTGCCGCCCAGGTACACTGCGTCCGCACCATAACGGACTGCCGTTTTCAAACGAGCCAGATCGCCGGCCGGAGCTAACAGCTCAATCGTTTTTCTCATGCCGCGTCCTCCTTGGTTAAATTGGTCTTCTGTTGATAATAGCCGGAGCCGTAATTCAGATCAGGCCAGCGTTGCTTCAGCTGTTCTTTCACGACGGCCGGGTCCGCGCCTTCCAGCACCGCGCCGCAGGCTTTCCGGGCGTCGATCAATTCCGCATCGCAGGAAAACAGACTATCAAATGTAAAATGACCGATCCCGCTGGCTGCCAGCTGTGAAATCTGATCCAGCGAACAGAGCGTGCTTTCCATATATACCGCCGTGCCTTCCGCTTCTTCCAGAATCGGCATTTTCCCAGTTCGGGTTGCTTCAATTAAATACAGTTCACGACGATCATACAGATCGTCGATTGTCTTGCCGATCACCTGCAAATAGTTGGATACCAGCTTACGGCGCGAATAAGCCATCACCTGCCGCCCATGAATCTGCAGTTCCAGCCGGGCGCCGTCGGTCTTGCGGGCGATTGAGAGAATTTCTTCCAGCGTGATCTCCGCAGCCAGGACGACGCGGCCTACGCCCAGCTTTAGCATTTCCTGAATATCCCGGGAATTGGTCATCAGCGTGTCCGGCGCGTAGATCAGCCGGTCTTTCAATCCCAACCGCTCCGCACTCATGAAAACCGCCGGATCCATATAAACAATTCCCTCCGGCTGCCAGGCTTGGATCTGCTTCAGTTTCATTTCCATTTCCGCCAGTTCTTCTTCCATCCACAGGCGGTTGAAAACAATCTCGCACCGAAGTCCTGAAGCGTGAACGCGGCGGACTAACGCTTCGGCTTCAGCCGGCGAAAAACACCGGGCGGTGCGGACGGAGCCGCCTTCAACCCCGATCCGGATCGTCGTCATCCCGCTGTTTTTCATTTCTTCCAGCGACGCTGCCTGCTGCAACGCCGCAATCCAGTTGATTTGTGTCATGTTTATCTTTCGTTCCTTTCCGCGCATTGGGACAGCTTGCGCTTTAATTATACGGTCAGGGTTTCAAAAGTCAATCATTCTGCGGGGTTGTGCGGTTTTTCACCGGGATTTAACATTGACGCTCAACGTTCTTTTTGTTAAAATATTCGAGATTGATAAGGGAGTAGTCACCGCGGACAACCGCGTTGCTAAGTCAACAACCTGACGAAGTTTTTTCGTCTGGCTTAGAGGTAATTGACAAGACTTGTCTGACGCTTGAGGAGAACAGCGTAAGACAGGTCTTCTTTTTTTATCGGAACCTGGGAAATGAAAGAGGAGATTGAACTATGAGCATTGAAGTCGCAGTTATTTTATTTATTGCCGGGGTTTTCCTGGTCGTCAAGGGTGGCGATCTGTTTGTCGACGCCGCCAGCTGGATCGCAAAAGCCTCCGGGATCCCTTCCTTTATTGTCGGCGCGACGATCGTCAGTCTGGCCACCACGCTGCCGGAGATGATCGTTTCGGTTCTGGCGGCGCTGCAGGGAAAAACAGAGATGGCGATCGGCAACGCGGTCGGTTCTGTTACGGCCAATACCGGCCTGATTCTGGCAGTGGCGATGCTTTTTATGCCGATCGCCATCCGGCGTAAGGATTACATCAAGCATTGCGGCTTGTTGATCGCTGCCGCGGCGGTGCTGCTTGGATTCAGCTTGTCGGGAGCCTTGAGCTTAGCCGGCAGTCTGATTCTGATCGCGATCTTTTTGATCTCGATGGCGGAAAATGTCCGCAATGCGATGAAGCAGCAGGAAGACAGCGAACGGATCCAGACAACCCGCAAAGAAACAGGACGACGGATCGTGATGTTTTTATTCGGAGCACTGGGTATCGTCGCCGGATCGCAGCTGCTGGTCAACAGCGGCAGTGCACTGGCTGCTTTCTTCGGGGTACCGGAACGAATCGTCGCCGTCACGATGATCGCGATCGGCACATCGCTGCCGGAGCTGGTCACCACGATCACCGCGATTGTCAAAAAAGAATCGAGCTTGTCGATCGGCAACCTGATCGGCGCGAACATTCTCGATCTGACTCTGATCCTGCCGGTTTGTTCTTTTGTTTCCGGTCAGGCGCTGCCGGTTTCCGCGCAGAGTCTGGCAGTGGACATGCCGGCGTGTCTGCTGATCACCATGCTGGCTCTGCTGCCGTTGCTGCTGAAAGAAAAGGGATCAAAAATGCAAGGCCTCAGCTTGATTTTAGGTTACTCGTTGTATCTGTTCTTTGTTTTATAAGTTTCATTTGACATCCGGGTACTTTCGGGGTATATTCTTCACAAACAGAGTAGGTTCCTGCGCGTTAAGTGCTTTCTGAACGGGGAGTTGTCAGAAGGACGAAAAGGTTTCTTGCGGTGCAGGTTCCGCATCCCGCTGACCCGAAAATCGAAGGCATGGCCTTCTCTTTTACCTGTCAGAGGGAAAAGAGGAGGTTTTTTTATGGCTCAGTTTTCCAAAGCTCTCTTTTCTCATCCGTTTTCCCATGCTTACTGGCAAGAAGCGTCCGCCGAAACGCGGCGTGTCCGGATTCTCGCGGTCGCTGCGCTGTGCATGGCCTTAAAAATGGCCATCGCTTCGTTTCGGATTCCGGTGGCCGACAATCTCTATGTTTATTTCACGTATCTGATCACCGCTGTGCAGTGCGCGGTTTGCGGACCGGTCGTCGGCGTGCTTTGCGGCGGAATCGGCGACCTGATTGAATTCGCGATTCATCCCAACGGTCCCTTCTTCCCGGGCTACACGTTATCGAGCATGGCCGGCGCGTTGATTTTCGCTTTATTTCTTTACCGCACAAAAATTACCGTGCTGCGTCTTGCGCTCAGCCGTCTTTTGATCAATCTGTTCGTCAATGTCGGTCTGGGATCCTTATGGAGCTACATGTTATATTCCAAGGGTTATCTGTATTATTTCGCAAAAAGCCTCGTCAAAAACACGATTATGCTTCCGATTGAGATTGTGCTGCTGGTGTTGTTTTTCCGGATGTTGATCCCGTATCTGGAAGGGAAAAACTGGATCGCGCCGCAGGGAGAGAGAAAATTACCCTGGTGGTAAACAGAATTGAGATTCGCTAAGAAATTTGATATTTCTATGCGTGAGAACAGGCAGCGATGAGAAAAACAAACACTGGCTGGACAAAGTTAAGCTTTGCCGGCCAGTGTTTTCATCTGGAATGATAGACGCACCTTAAGTTATGGCTGATTGTTCATAGATTGAAAATCTGGGATAGTTTAAATGAATTTCATTGATCTTGAAAGTCAGATCTGCGGATCCAGGAAAGTCTAGTTTCCTTCATTAAAATTGACTTCGTTATGCAGTGCTGCCGGATAAACAAACTCGCCGAGAATCTTCACTGCAATCTGCATCTCAGCAGCATCTGGAAATTGTTGTTTAAGTTTCAAAATTGTTTCTATCAAAGCCTCTTCTTCCTCTAAAATGTCCGCAATTTCTTTGGCTTGCATTCCCTTCTTTGCCTTTTTCAACGTGATTGTAACGATCTTCAACAAAGAACCCAGATCTTTGCCCTGTTCTCTGCCTTGTTCCATGCCTTCTTCTCTGCCTTGCTCAATGCCCCGTTCCAGCCCCTGCTTTAAGGCCAGTTCGCGAGCTTCCTTTACAGCCCTTTCCCGTTCCTCGCGGATTTCTGTATTTCGCATCAGTTCTCTGTCCAGTCGCTTTGTTTCCCACATGTACTCGATCATACTCATCGGAATCTCCATCATTTTCTGCACCGCCCTTCTGCATCCTTCATCCATCGCTATGATCTGTTGAATCCACACTTCTTTTTCAGGATCACCCGCAAATTTCAACACCACACGCCACCGATCCAATGGCGTTAAATCCTTGACCGGAATTCGCTGTAAATATTCTACTCCCGCCAGCTCAATAATATTCACTTGAATATGTTTTGTCAAGGTTCTTCCTGTTTTTTCACCAACTAAATGGAAAACATCGTTGCTGATATCCCCCTCGCCAAAAAAAGAAAAATTCGTGATCATCATGACCCGGACTGGTTTTAATTCACGGTAATCTTTTCCTTTTGTTTTCTGCCCGGAGAACAGCCGTGACAGATAAAAAACTATCCGGATACCCTGATCCACGGGATTTCCATTTTGCTGGATTTCCAGATCAAAATAAATTTCATCATTGATCATTCCGCAAATATCATAACGAATCGCTTTCATCAGGGGATGCCCCACACTTTCTTCACCGGGAAACAAACATACCTTTTTGAAACTGGGATCAATAGCCTGAAACAGACAGGAAAGACACAATGTATCTTCCGGATTTCCAAGCACCGCTTTAAATACCCAGTCATCCATCAGGGAAATCCTTTTATGCTTCAGTTCTTTCCGCTTTCGTAGATCGATGGACATTCAGCCACCTCCTCTACAAGTTAATATTGCGGTAATTTTAAAAATGCCTTCCTCCTTTCCAAGAAAATTTTACTTTTTTCGAATTCTTGACAGAATGTTTTGTAACTATTTTCAAAACACATTCCTTGAATCTGAAATTATAAACAAATGAAAAGAGAATAAAAGATAAAAAAGGATTGTTCCCCGGTTTAAAGCAGACTGGACATTTTTTAAAAGATCAGGCCGTATAAAGCTTTCCATAATGCTTTATAGGCCTGATCTTTTTATCTTTACCCGGCTGCAAGCAAGAACCTGAAAAAGAGCTTTCAATCTTTGCCTTGTTTATTCCGGCTGCCAAAGCGTCCGGATTTTCGAATTTCCCGCCACCCCCACTGAAACAAAGCGAATCCGATCGCTGCGCCAAGACTGTTCATCAGCACATCGTCAATATCCGCGATCCGACCAATGAAGAACTGAATAATTTCAATCGCGGCTGAACATCCTGCGCCGCATATCACAATTCCTTTCCAATGACGGATACGCGGACAAACCACAGCTAATAAAAAACCGCCTGGAATAAACATCAGAACATTGGCCATCAACTGCTTTGGAATATGCCAAATTTCAAGCAAGACTGACTTTCCACTTTGAAGTTCCTGAATCATTTCCCCTATCCATTGGAAAGGAATCAGATTCCAGGCAGAAAACGGATGATCAGAATAGGGACCGTTCAGCGTCACTGAAAATATAAAAAACAACCAGGCCGCAAGACAGGTCGCTCCGCATAACGCCCACAGCCTGCGGTTTTGCCATCGGAATATCATGATGGCGGCCGACATCACGATGGTCATTTCCAATAAAAATAAGCCGATTCTTGCGAATAAATTCATTCCGTCATGCTCCTTCCAACAAACCTTTAAATGCACTCCTGAAAGCAAAAGAAAAGACAGATTTCCTCGGCGAATGGGAAATCTGCCTATCAGCCCGGCCTTCCAATAAAAATCCCCTCCGGGAATTTGGGATACAGAAATTTCCTACAAGCCGCCCAGCTGACTCACGGCGCCGCCATCCGTTACAATCTTGCCATATTGATCGTAAACACCCCAGGCGTCCTTCAGCTCGCTTTCTTCAATTTCATCAAAGAATTTCAGCTTGAAGTGATGATATCCCCTGGTATACTGCGTATAAACCATATCTGCCCGCGGCGCGCTCAGCTGGATATGACTTTGCCCCTCGAAGGTTGTCTTCGTGATTGTCACGCCCGCTAACAGCCCTACCCGCTTATAGGTTCCATCCTGAGCGGAAATCAGATTTCCCAACGAATAAATACATAACGTATCGTCGATCCATTCGATCGGCTGAACGACATGCGGATGACTGCCGATGATGAGATCGACGCCCAGATCCGCCAACAGCTGCGCTAAACGCCGCTGTTCAGCAGTCGGCTCATGCGTGTACTCTTCGCCCCAATGCATCGCCACCATCAGGACGTCGACTTCCCCACGCGCCTTGGCAATGTCTTCCGCCAACATTTCATCCGTATACACATTGACCAGATATTCCTTGCCTTCCGGCACTGGAATTCCGTTGGTCCCATAGGTATATGAGAGCAGCGTATAGCTGATCCCGTTGATTTCACGAATCCGCAGTTCTTCCCGGTCATCGAACGAGCTGTACGATCCGGCTGTCAGCGCGTTTTGGTTTGACCAGTAATCCAGTGAATTCAGGATGGCCTGCTCGCCCCGGTCCAGCGTGTGATTGTTTGCCAGTGAAACAAGGTTAAATCCCAGCTTCATCATCGTATCGCCGAATTCCTGCGGCGAGTTAAAGCAAGGATACGTCGACAACCCCAGTTCCGTTCCGCCTAAAATCGTTTCCTGGTTATAATACTTCAAATCATAATGATTCGTAACGCGGTTCAGCGTACTCATCATATCGGTAAAATCATAACTTCCCTCAGAAGTCCTGGCATCGGCATACACTGCCCCATGCAGCAGCGCATCTCCCGCCATGATCAGCTCGGCCTTTTCCACAACCGGCGTCGGCTGCGGCGATAGGGTCGGCTGCGGCGTAAAGGCAACCTGCACCTCGCCATCCCGGGGTTTCTGCACCGTAATCACAGCCAGCACCATCAATAAGGCGCCCAAAATAATCAACAGTGCAATTACCGTGCGCATCAGATTTTTCATCGTTTGTTTCTGACTCATAACATTTCTCCCATCGCTGGTCTTATTATACCTTTTTTTCACTGCCCGCTTGTGTTTTTCGCTGACAATTAAGATTTTTGTAAGGTTTTAACGTTTTATTTGAACAACATGAACCGGACAGACTTCCTGACAACAGTAGCAGCGGATGCAGCGGCGGCGGTCGACGACAGCCTTGTGCTCAGTCAGCGTCATCGCCTGAACCGGACAATCCCGCACGCATTCTCCGCATCCCAGACAGCGCGAAGGGTCCGGCTTGGGATAGGGCGCAAAATGCCGGCGCAGCGCTGCCAGCGGGGAAGGAATCAGCTGTATCAGACCTTTCATCGTTTCCGGCAGTCTGAAATCACTGCGGCATAAACTTTCCCAGGTTTCTTCCAAAGCAATCAGCTCAATCTCAGCTGGATTCACCAGCCCGAGTTTCACAGCTTCCCGATGAACAGGCGTCCAGTCAGGCTCAACCCCAAACAGTTTCAGCGCACCATAGTCCAGCGCAAAGGGATCCTTCGCCGCTAACAGACGCTGACCGTCATACCGCTCGCCGCCGCTGGGACCGTTGCCCTGCATGCCTTCGATGGCATCCATCAGACACAGCCCGGGTTTGACATTTGCGCACAGCTGGCATAAAAAGCGGCAAAAGGATTCACGCTTAGCAAGACGGGCATGCATCTGCGCCTTCACCAATCCCGGAATGACGCCGAACATATTCTTCACCGCACCGCTGGTCACAGTATAGCTGTGACTTTTGAACTTGCAGCAGTCGATGATCAAATCTGCCTGAGCAACGCATTCCAGTATCGGCACCGGCTCGCTGAGGACGTTTAATCCGCTTTCAACGCTGGTCAGATTTTCATTTAATGAACATTGTTCCTCTTGTGCCAGCGCCCGCAGTCCTGTTTTCTGATATACCCGCCGGATTGAATCCAGCGTGAACCGGCCGGCCGGACTGTCAGCCAGCGTCACGATCCCGCCGCGGTTATGAACGTAGCGAATTAATGCCCGCAGGACCTCCGGGTGCGTCGTTGTGAATTCCTCCGGCGCTTTCGCCGACAACAGATTCGGCTTGATCAGCACGTTCATGCCTGGCTGAATCAACGTATCCGCGCCGATGGCCGTCATTAACAAATTCAGTTGTTTTCCGATTAATTCCTGATCATAACCGGCGCAGCGCACAGCCGCGACCTTCTGTTTTCCACTCATTTACCTCACCTCACAAGAAAAGGGCTTAACAGCCCTTGCTTTGATACACGACCTCGCCGTTAACCAGCGTCATTTTCACAACTGCCGCCGGATCCAGCGCAGGCATCCCGTCAAACAACGCGATATCGGCATCCTTGCCCGCTTCAAGCGAACCGATCCGCTGATCGCAGCCGATGATTTTCGCCGGATTGATCGTCAGCATTGCGATCGCCCGTTCAACCGGCGCTCCATACCGCACGACCTCGCCAGCCTGTTCGACGATCAGCCATGGATGATAGACCGGACCATCCGTCATGATCGCGCACAGCACGCCGCGCCGGTCCATTTCAACCACGCTGTCGATATCAATTTTAATCGACTCGCCGAACCCTTTGGCCACGGCAATCGGACCGAAAATCACCGGACAGCCGGCCGCCACGATCGGTTCCATATAATCGGAAGCACCCCACGCATGATCGAGCGTGAATTCAAAATTGAATTCCTTTGCCAGTTCGATCACGGTGATCATATCAAACTGCGTGCAGTGCATTTTGACTGGCATTTCATGCCGCAGCACCTTTGCGCCGTTCTCCATCGCGGGATCCCATTTCGGCATTTTTGCCGGATCGTTCTTCGCTTCTTCCTGCTTCTTCATGTATTCCTGAACATCGCGGAAATACTGGCGCAGCACGCTGGCTACGCCCATCCGCGTCATCGGCGTCTGATTGCGCTTGCCATAAACGCCCTTCGGATTGCCGCCCATCGCCGCTTTCAGCGCGACATGCCGGTTGACGCACATCGACTCAACTGTGCCCTGACCCGCGCTTTTTACCGCGCAGACCACGCCGCCGATCACGTTGCCGCTGCCCGGAGCGATCGCGCTGCAGGTTACCCCGGCGGCCAGTGCTTCCTTAAAGGAAGGCGACAGCGGATCGATCCCGTCGAACACTTCAACTTCGGCAGTCACATTCCTGACCATTTCATTGACGTCCTGCGCCCCAGTCGCAATCTCAAACCCGCCGATATGACTGTGTGCATCGACGATCCCCGGAATGGCCGTCAGTCCCGCAGCGTCGATGACTTCAGCGTCTTCGCAGTCCAGCTGTTCGCCGATCGCCGCGATCTTGCCATTTTCTATTAAAATATCGCCTTTTTCCAGCGTGCCCTGCGGCCCCATCGTCAGAATCTTGGCGCCGCGGATCAATCGTTTCATCACGCTTTTTCCCCCTTTACTATTTCCCCGGAAATAACGACAATTTCCGGCAATGCGCGGAAGGTTTCCAGCGGATTGCCCGACCAGATCACAATGTCGGCATCCTTGCCCTCAGCCAGACTCCCGATCCGATCCGCCACGCCCAACAGCTGCGCCGGAATGCTTGTCAGCATTTTCAGCACATCCTCGCTGGACAGATCGGCACCTAAACGCCGCGCCTGCGCCATCAGGCCGTGCGCGTTCCACATCAGGATCTCCCGGCCCGGTGAAACCGCATCGCCAAAGGCGCTTAGCGCCACCGGCTTGCCCGCTTTGATCAGCGAAAACAGCGCGGCATAGTTCACCGCCGCATTGTACTTGTTAAACCCATCGGTCAGATCGCCCAGAATGAAACCACAGTCCTTATCCAACAGACTTTCATCCAGCTGATACAGATTCGCCAGCACCAGCTTAACCGGCATGTTTTCAAACAGTTTCAGGACTGCGTCGGCTTCCGCTTTCGTGTTGCAGCTTAAGATCAGCGGCAGCTTGCCTTCCAGCACCGGCTTAAACGCCTGAACCTTCGGATCCTTCTGGTCTTCTTCTTTCTCAGAGCCGCACTTCGCGATCAATTCACGCAGCGCGGAAAAGATCCCCATTTTTGTCATCGGAGCGCTGTTGCGCGGACCATAGGTCTGCTTGACCTTCTCATCAACCGAGCCCTTCATCGCGGCGTTCGCCTTGACGCACATCGTCTCCGTCGTTCTGCCATACGCCTTGAACACCGCCGCGCTGCCGCCGAGAACATTGTTATTGCTTGCAGCGACGCCTGCCGCCGTAATTCCATAACCCCACAGCTCCTGATACATCATACTGTCGGGATCAAACGCGTAAACGACGTCCAGCTGCGGCGTCAGCGGATCGCTCGTTTCATCGTTGTCGCGCGCCTGCCCGCGCCCGGCCGCCGTGCCCCAGCCGCTTAACGGATCGATCCAGCCCGGCATGACGCACTTTCCCGCCGCGTCGATCACCTGCGCCCCCGGCGCCTTCAGATTCTGTCCGATCTGAACAATCTTGCCCGCGTCGATCAAAAGATCCGTATTCGCTAATACCTGACCTGAACCATCGTGGACTTGGCCATTTCGAATTAAGATCAAATCATTACCCCCATTCTTTTTCTGTCTGTTTCCATTATAATGATTTCTTCCGCACTTTCCTAGCCTGCGATGAAGTTTTTTCCAACCCCGCCTGCGGAAAATAAAAAAAGAAGATCTCAATCTCTTTTTCAGAAATCTTGATCTTCCCCATTAGCTGAACGTGAGACTCTTCGAATAAATTCCTTTATCTCGTTATTGCTTTCCTTTGCTTTAAATAATAGACGCCACAGGTCATGCCTGACACGATTGCGATATAACTGACAACCAGCTGCATGCCAACGCTTTGAATCATATAACTGAGATTCGTTGAGAAATAAGGATCGATCAGGGCTTCCGTAATTTCCGGCGCGCTTTTCAGCACAGCGTCGATCTGCGGAGCGTAAACAAACACATTGAGCGCATACACCGCCAGACTTCCCAACAAGATCAGCACAATCGTTTTCAAAACAATGTGCATGATCAGTTTTCCGGATTGAAAAAACAGCTTTGTCCCGCCTTTCAAGGCTCTCCATGCGCTTTGATGCGTTTCAATCATTGAAAACAGCGTCAGATGATTGATGCAGTTAAGAAAGATCACGCCCAACCCCAGCAGCGCGGGCAATACAAGAAGGACTGCCCCCAGATGGATCATTGCCCGGAGGGCAAAGACGCCGCCGGCCAGAATCAGGCCGTAGATTCCAAATAACGGAAGCAGGGACTTGATATAACCTGTGAACTGGCTGAAATCATGGAGAGAATACGGTTCGTCATGCAGTGCTTTCAGCATCAGTAAATCCAATCCGAACAGAAAAATCAGATTGATCGCCAGCGTTGCGGCCAGCGGGATCAGATTATTGTTAAACTGCTGCGCAGCCAGCGAGATCAGCGAGCACAGGCAAGCCACGGCCAGACAGTATTTCATTAAGGGCAGCCGATGCCGGGCGATCGCAGCGTGGGCGGATTCCAAAATTACGTTCATCTCGCTGTGATTCATGCCGTGATCGCAAGGAAGTCTTTTTCCCGCGATTGGACGACGCCCTCTTTCAGCAGGCGGATTTTACGGCTGTTGGCATTGACGACCAGAATCGGACAAATCATGGAAACCTTATGATTTTTAAAGAATTCCAAATCGACGTCGACTAGCGGATCGCCCGGATTCACCCGCTGATCCAAAACGACATGCGCCGTAAAACCTTCACCTTTGAAATTCACGGTATCTAATCCCAGATGGATCAGATATTCGTTGCGATCATCCGCCTTGATGCCGATTGCGTGGCCGGTCGGAAAGACCGCGACGATCTTGCCCGCCACTGGCGACAACACCTTGCCCTCCAACATTTCCAACGCAAATCCATCCCCCATCGACTTACTTGAGAACACCGGATCGGGAACTTCTTCCAGCGTCATCAGCCGGCCCTTGAACGGGGCGGCGAAATCTGTCGGTTTGGGCTTGAACAGATTTTTAAACATGACCATCACTCCTCACTTTTGTACAATTTCCCCATGCAGTAGGTTGCCTGAATTTCAAAAGCATCGTTGACGACAAGAATATCGGCGTCCTTTCCTGCTTCCAGACTCCCCTTGCGGTCCTCCACGCCGATATATCGCGCCGGATTTTCCGCCGTGATCTTCATGATCTCATGAATGGACGGATGGACGTTGGCGATCAGGTTGCGGATTGATTTGATATAGCTCAGTTCCAGATTCCGCACCGCCTTGTAATCATGAATATCAACGTGTTCCTCGCTGCCGTCGTCATTGCGCAGAATCAGCTCGTCGCCGTTGGGAATAAACGTCTGCTTCCGGATATAATGATACTTTTCTTTTTTTGTCAGCGCAATCCCGCCGCAGTCCGTCGTCATGATAATTTTATCCTTGCTTTTTAAACGCCAGGTCAGGGCGAACACTTCCGGCCGTACGGTCATGCCGGTCTGCTTCGCGAATTCGCAGTTCAAATCGTCGAAATACAGCGCTGCGCCAGCCACCCCCGGCTCCCGGTGATGCAGCCCGCGCATGCCGCTGAACATGTGGGTTACGCCGCCTAAGCCATATTCCTTCAGATCCCGGATGCAGTCGAAGGTCGCCGCGCTGTGGCCGATATTGATCTGAATGTGATGCGCATGGCAGAACTGAATCAATTCTTTCGCCCCCGGAAGCTCCGGCGCCAGCGTCATCAGACGGATGATCTGCGGGTGGGACTGAGCGTCCATGAACCGCCGCATGATCGTCATGTCCGGGTCGATGCAGCAATCTTCCCGCTGCATGCCCTTGTATTCCTTATTAATAAACGGACCTTCCAGATGAACGCCCAGCAGCGTTGCGCCGTCGTCTTTCTGATGATCGACAACCCAGCTGGCATTTTTGATGCCCTCAACCAGATCCTCGACCGGTTCCGCCCCGGAGGTCGCCAAAAAACTCGTCACGCCCTCATACGGCAGGTTTTTCTTCATTTCCTGTATCGAATGGACAGATTTATCGTTGTTGAAGCTGCCGGTACCCCAGCCGTGGATATGCTGATCAATAAAACCCGGAAGAAGCAGATAATCGCCATAATCAATAACCTCGGCGCCGACGGGCACTTCCGCAGAGAATCCCCGGATGACCTCACCCTCCACTTCCAGATAACCGCTGCGGCAGATCTGATGGGGAAAATAAATTCTTGTCGATTTCAAAAACATCGCTTAATCCCTCTTTTCCAATGTCCAGTAATCCTTGTTGACCTCCATGAGATCGTCCAGCACCGCTTTCGCCTTGTCAAAATCGTTGACGGTCCGGTTCAGCGTCAGCGCCTGCAGCGCCTTGGTATAGTCGTTTTCCATCCAGGCCTCGCAAGTCAGTTCTTCATAGGCATATTGATTTTCCATCAATCCTTTATAGAATGTTTTCACCGGGCCGTACGGAATTCCCCGCACACCGTCTTTCCCCAATGTTCCGGCGACTTCCACGACGGCTTCCGCCGGGAAGTTGTCAATCAGTCCCGTGTTGCGCGTCATCACGATGAATTCCTGATTCAGATCATAAGCGATGGATTCTGCCACCTCAACCATCATTGAACCAAACACCGGTGAGGTCAATACCGGAATCTCGCCCAGCTCGGTTTTTCCTCGAGCCAGCGCGCAGACGTCCCAGACCTCTTTTTCCCGAGTTTGGATCGTCTCATCAGCGCGGGTGAAATGCGGATCGCTTTCTTTCACGATCTCGTCCGCGTAGAAATAATATTGCAGATATGTCGTCGGGATATATTCTGAAACACAGTTCATCATCTTGTTAACGCGCAGATAGGTATCCAGCCAGGACTTTGTGCGCTGTTCCGCATTGTAAGGCTTAAAATCATGATTCATCAGGTAATCGCGCAGCGTATCAAAATAGTCATGGCCTTCCGTATCATAGAGCGCGGTGAACCAGCCGAAATGGTTTAATCCGAAATACCGGGCCCGCAGCGTTTTAACGTCGACGTTGAGGATCTTGGCAAAGCTGACCATCATCGAATACGGCTGATCGCACATATTGATCAGGCGATGATCGTCAGGATATAACCGGTCCAGCGCCAGACCGACGATGGCCGCCGGATTGGTGTAATTGAGGATCCACGTTTCTTTGGAATATTTGCGGACGCAGTCGACCATTTCCTTCATCCCGCCGATCGAACGCATGCCATAGGCGAAACCACCCGGGCCGCAGGTTTCCTGTCCGACCAGTCCATATTTCAGCGGGATCTTTTCATCATACGAACGCATCGTGTTCTGACCCACCCGCATCTGACAGAAAACAAAGTCGCAGGCGCAGTAGGCTTCATCCATATCGCCGGTCACCACGACCTCGGTTTCCGGGGAAAAGGTGTGCAGCAGCAGGCGGCAGTAATCTTCAATTTTACTGAAGCGATTCAGGTCCTTATCAAAAAAGATGACTTTCTTTACCGGGAAACGGTCTTTCATCTGCATCAGAGTCCCGATCAAGGCCGGCGTCCGGCAGCTGCCGGCTCCGGAAATCGTAATCGTGTGCGGTGTTCTCTTCATGCGTGCCGCCCCAGTTCATCGTCGACCGCATTGCGGACAAATTCCACCAGCGGTCCGAAAACAATGTGAATATGCTTGGTCGTCGGGAAGAAGATTCCAGCACACCCGGACTTTTTCAAAAGATCCTTGTCAATCTTCTTGTTGTCGTTGATATCAATCCGCAAGCGGGTAATACAGTTGTCGACCGTGCCGATGTTGGACGGCCCGCCCAGCGCTTCGATCACAATCTTCGCGATTTCATCGTAACGCTTTTCCCGGATCAGTACGTTATCCGCGGAAGGTTCGTCTTCCCGTCCCGGCGTCTTGACGTCAAACTTGACGATCCACCATTTGAACAGGAAATAATAGATGAAGAAGCTGATCACGCCGACGATCACGATATTGATCCAGTGGGAATTTTTCATCATGACGCCGAAGATCACGAAGTCGAACACGGTGCCGCGGATATAACCGACCGCCGTTCCCATAAAGTAAAGAGCTAACGAGCCGAGGGTTCCGATCAGCGCGTAGATGACATACAGTGCCGGCGCGATGAACAGGAACGTAAATTCCAGCGGTTCGGTCACATTGCCCAGCGCCGCCGTCAGAACCGAGGTCAGAATTAAGGATTTCGCCAGCGCTTTGTTCTCCGGATAAGCGGTCTTGTACATCGCTAAGCCGATCGCCGGGAAAACGAACATCGTTCTGACCATCTGATTCTGCGCGCCAAAGCGGGTCAGCTCCGGCATCAGCGCCCAGTATTCGCTTTCCGGTCCAAGGTTAAACAAAATTTCATTCATCGCGTCAAGATAACCGATGTAGGTCTGGCCATTGATCACATACGTGCCGCCAGCTTCCGTGAAGCGCAGCATCGCGTTCCAGACGTGATGCAGACCAAACGGAATCATCATCCGGTTGACAAAGCCTGACAGCACCGGTCCGAGAATCTTATGCAGAAGCAGGCCGGACAAGCTGCTGCAGAAGGCGATGAAATATTGCCAGAAGAACGGCAGAATCAAACCGATCGCCACCGTCACGCCCATCGAGATTAACGGGACGGATTTCTTGCCGGAGAAGAAGGCAAATGCAATCGGCAATTCCAGATTATAGAACTTGTCGGAAGCCCAGGCGGCGACCAGGCCGGCGATGATGCCGCCTAAAACGTTGACGTTTAACGTCTGCATACCTAAGACCATTGCCTGACCGCCGACGGCGATATTGCCTTCGGTGATCAGCTGTCCTGAAGCCGACAGCCAGATTTTCATCGTGATCAAAAGAATCAGATACGCCATCACGGACGAGAAGACCGCGATTCCCTTATCACGTTTCGCCATCCCATAGGCGACGCCCATCGCAAACATAATCGGAATGTTGCCGAAGATCAGATCGGAAATCTGACGGATGCTGGTAAAGATCAGCTTGACGGTTGGATTGCCCAAAAAGGGCAGCAGATCGATCATGTACGACTGGGTAAAGGCCGCGGACAAGCCCAGCAGTAAGCCCACCGGCGCCATAACCCCGATTGGCAGCAGCAGTGATCGACCGAAACGTTGAATCTGCTCACTATACTTTTTCATAGCAGTTCCTCCCTGCCTACTAAATTACCGGAGATTGAAAGCGATTTCAATAAAACAACCGGTTATTTCCGACAGTCTTTTTTACTCTGGTCACTGAAAATGACCACGGTCACAAATCCAGGCAAAAAGCTTACCTGATCGAAGAGCACAAAAAAATAACCACGGACAGTCCCGTGGTTAAAGTTCTTTTTCAATTTACCTTCGAATAATTTAAAGTCCTGTTTTATGCTGACGCAGCTGCTCGACCTGAACATAATGGACTAACAAATCCACGACCGCGAACATGCCGATCCGCGTTACGATATCGTCGATTTTGGTATCGGTCGTGCTCGAGGAACAATACAAAGCCAGATCGCTGTACTGGACCAGCGGACCGTTGACAAAAGCGGTCAGCGTGATCAAAGCGTTGCCATACGCCTTGACAACCTTCGCTGTTTCCACGATAATCGGCGTCTTCCCGGACAGTGAGATGGCGATCAATACTTCTTCATGCGTCATCTGCCGGGCAATGATATTCAGCAGGTTGTAATCCGGAATGTTGATGCACTTGACGTTGAGCGTCAGCAGCAGATGCTCCAGATAGCTGCCGACTGCTTTGGACGTCCCGCGGGAAATCACATAGACACATTGCGAATTCACGATGGACTGCGCCGCCTGCCGCATGGTTTCCGGTTTGTTAAGCTGCATCGTTTTCGTCACGTTGCCGGTGATCTCGGCTTCCACGGATTCCACGCTCGCAGCCGGCAGCGTCTCTTTCGCCCGGTTTTTCAGGAAAAAACGCAAATCGTTATACCCTTCAAAGCCCAGCTTCTGCGACATGTTGATCACAACGGTTTTGGACACACCGCATTGATCCGCCAGCTTCTGACACGTCATTTTTGAAATTGTCTCGGGATGGTCCAGAATATAGTGCAGCAGCGTCCGCTCGCTGCCTGTCAGCAGATCGTAATTATTGGAGTAAAAATCCATCGTGATTCCCCCTCGCTGAATGTGATTGGACATATTATACCACGAGATGAAATCCAGAAAACAGCCTGTTCTGACAACCTGTTCTTTTTTCTGTCCTCCCTTTTCCCCGATTCAAAATTTCATCCCTCTTCCTGTCATTTATCCTTCATTCCCCGGCGGCTTGTGATAGAATAGACGATAGATGGGAGAGAAAGCATGAAAAAAGTACAGATTCAAGATTTTATGGATTATCGCTATCTGGGCAGCCTGCAGGTCAGCCCCGATCAGCAGCACGCGGTATTCACCGTCATCACCGGCGATCAAGATGCCGACAACTATCCTGGCAATTTGTGGCTGCTCGATCTGGCCACTCAAAAAACACGCCAGTTAACCTCCGGCGGCGAAGAAAAGAAAGCGATCTGGTGGGATGACGAAACAATCGTATTCACCGGCTGCCGCGATCCGAAACTGAAGGAGAAAACCGCAGATGGCGAAAGCATGACGGTCTTCTATAAGCTGAACATTCACGGTGGGGAAGCTGTGGAATGGTTCCGTCTGGCGATGCCGGTCGGCAGCTTCCAGAAAGTCAACGACAACCAGCTGATCCTGTCGGTTGCCTACCGCGCGGACGGCATGAATGATTTTGAATGCCAAACCGACGACGAGAAAAAGAAATGGAAAAAAGAACGTGAATCGCACAAGGATTACGAATGGTTCGATGAAATTCCGTTCTGGGCCAACGGTCAGGGTCTCACCAACATGAAGCGCACGCGCCTCTATCTGCTGGATCTGGATACCCGGGCGGCAACAGCGATCTCCGAACCGTCCGCCAACGCCTCGATCGCGCACATTCAGGACAACAAGCTGCTTTATATCAGCAATCCGATGAACTCCGTCCGGGAAATTCCAAGCTCGCTGCATCAGTTCGACTGCACGACAAAAAAAGATCTGACGCTGATTCCGGATCATGAGGTCAACGTCAGCTGGGCTTTCTATATCAATCACAAGATCATCGCCGCGATCTCGGATTTCAAGGAATATGGTCTGCATCAGCATGCCACGCTGTTTGTCGTCGAGGAAGATCAGCAGCGTACGCGGTTAGTGCATTATGACAATTCCTACGGCGCCTCGCTCGGCTCCGACTGCATTCAGCAGTTCGGCACGGCGGTCAAAGCGTATAACGACAAGATCTATTTCAGCTGCACCGATGAAAACGACGGCTGTCTGAAATGCTTCGATGAACACGGCCAGCTGCAGCGCTTATCCGGTTATCATGGCGGAATCGAGGACTTCGAGGTCACGGACGAGGGGATCGTCTTCATCGGTCTGCGCGATCAGAAGCTGCAGGAGATCTACTTCCTGCAGAATGAAGCAGAAACGCAGCTGACACATTTCAACAGCGAGTATCATACGGCCACCGCGGTTTCCCCGATCGAAAAAATCGAGTTCTACAACGACGGTATCCGGCACGAAGGCTTCGTGATCAAACCGGTCGATTTCGATATCAACAAAAAATATCCGGGCATTCTGGAGATTCATGGAGGTCCGAAAGGAACCTTTGGTCCGGTTATCAATCATGAAATGCAGGTCTTCGCCGCCAACGGCTATTTTGTCTTCTACTGCAACCCGCGCGGCTCTGATTCCCGCGGCAATGCCTTCGCCGATATCCGCGGGCGTTTCGGGAAAGAGGATTACAGCGATCTGATGGCCTTTACCGACGCGGTGCTGGCGCAGTATCCGCAGCTGGACGGCGAACGTTTAGGCGTGACCGGCAGCAGCTATGGCGGATATATGAGCAACTGGATCATCACGCAGACCGACCGGTTTAAGGCGGCGATCCCGGAAGCTTCCATTTCCAACTACGTCACGAAGTTCTTATGCACCGATATCGGCTTCACCTACAACATGGACAATCAGGCCGCAACCCCATGGTCCGACGTCGCGCTGGTATGGGAACAGTCGCCGCTGAAATATGCCGACCGCGTCAAAACACCGACGATGTTCATTCATTCCGATCAGGATTACCGCTGCTGGATCGCCGAACCGATTCAGATGTTCTACGCCCTGAAGCTGCATGGCGTGGAAACCCGGTTCCTGTTGTTCCATGGCGAGCACCATGGCCTGCCGATCTTTGGTAAGCCGTCGCACCGCATCCAGCGCTTAACCGCGATGGTCGAATGGTTCGACAAACATTGTAAATAAACCGAAAGGGAGAACGCAAAGCTCTCCCTTTATCCATTTCACCTGTTTTGTCGTCTTCTATTTGACCGTCGATCAGGCTATAATAGGAAGTATAAGGAGTGTGAATATCATGAAGCAATCCCCGATGGAAACGGTTTATCAGTCGATGATGATCGGCTTAATGTCTGTGGTCGCCGCTTCGGCTGTCGTCTTCCCCGTTATTTTCCTGACTCAGTTTCACAAATATCGTAAAGAAAGCGCAGCCAAAAAAATTAGACTGTCAATCCAGACTGAAAATGAATCCGAATAAACCGGATTCATTTTTTATTTTCACGCATTTCCCGTTATTGGAGCTTGATTTTGCAGGGCCTCAAATTCAGCCCGCGTTATGGAATAACATCGGCAATCCTTAACCTCGCCGGTATACAACCGCACTTTCTGCCGGATTGTTCCCTCATAATGAAAGCCGTTCTTTTCGATCACTCGCCGCGAACCCCAGTTCTCTACGAAATGATCCATCGCGATCAATTCCGTTCCCGGATCGTCAAATAGATGCCGGATCATCAGACCGACCGCTTCCGTCATGATACCCTAATTCCAATATGCTTCATCCAGTGCGCAGCCGATCGTCTTCGCCGCCAGGTTGCGCCGCGAAGTATCGACGCCCGCGCTGATCATGCCGACGACTCGCATCGTGGATTTCAGCACAACCGCAAACGCGTCGGGAGTGGTCATCATCCGGCTTAAGATCTGACTGCTTTCTTCTTTACTTTGATGCGGCCGCCAACCGGCCTGCGGCCCCACGGCTGGATTCTTTGCGAAAGCGTAAAGATCCTCCAGATCCTTCCTATCCCAAGGTCGTAACCTGATTCTGTCGGTTTCCATTTCCATTCGCTGATTCCCGCTCCTTTCAAAAGAAAGCCGTCAACCAACGGCTTTCTGAATTCAGACTTATTTGTAATTCGCGTACGTGAATTCCGCGGCGCTCGTCAATTCCGGAACGTCTCTCGGCGTACCGTCAAGATTGACCGCAACCGGCAGACAGTCGCCGTTTTCAAACAGGAAGACCATCGGCATATCTTCGCTCATCAGCCGCTGAACCTCGCTGTAAGCCTTGGCCCGTTCTGCATCGTCGTCAGTTTCAACGCCAGCCTGCAGCGCGGCATCCATTTCCGGATTGTTATACAATCCGACGTTGGTTCCGCCATTGGAAGCGACGCGTCCGGCAACACCGGAGACATCCGGTCCCTGATAGCCTGCCAGCATCGTCATATCAAAGTTGGAATTGGTAATGACTTTATCCTGCCATGCCGCCATTTCCATGATATTCAACGTGACGTTGATGCCGATTTCCTTCAGGTTTTCTTTCACGATCTGCGCGATATCCTTAAAGTTTCCGCTTTCAAAGATATCCATCGTCATATCGAAATAGAACCCGTCGTCGCGCAATGTATAACCGGCTTCTTCAATCAGCTTCTTCGCCGCTTCTACATCGCGGGCCGGCATCGTGTACTGTTTATCCAGATACTTGCCTTCCCATAACGGCGAGATGAAGTATTCAGCTAACGCCCCGGTTCCGTTGGCAACCCGATCGTAAATGCCCTGACGGTCAACGCCCATCGCGACAGCCTGGCGCAGACGAACGTCCTTGAAGATGCTGGTTTCCATGTTGAAGGTAATATACGTTCTGTTGATCGACAGATAGTGGAAATGCTTATAATTCGGATCGTTGTCCAGTTCATGCTTATTCGCCGTCGGAACGCTTACGCCCAGATAGTCAACTTCGCCGTTCAGGAAAGACTGATAAGCCGTCGTCTGATCCGGAATGACCTGGAAGATCAATCTTTCGATTGTCGCTTCCGTTCCAAAGTAATCTTCATTTTTAACCAACGTTGTCCCAATCCCTGCGTCATACTTTTCAAACTTGTAAGGACCCGTTCCGACTGGATTCCATGTCGCCGGGTTGGATACAAAGTCAGAATAAGCCGGATCATTCCAGATATGTTCCGGCATGATGAACGTCGCATACCAGCCTAATTTAGGAACGATGCCGACGTCGCGCTGGCTGAGATTCAAAACGACGGTATTGTCATCCGGGCATTCAATCGAAGTCACTGCTGCCAGCGAATCCGATTTTGTCCAGGAATTCTGTTTCATCGTATCAAACGTCCATTTGACGTCTTCCGAAGTAAACGGTTCGCCATCATGCCATTTCACACCTTCCTGTAAATGGAAGGTTAGCGTCAGACCATCTTCGGAAAACTCCCAGCTCTTTGCCAGATCCGGTAAAATCTGGTCGTTTGCATTCAGCTTGATCAACCGGCTGTAAACGTTCTGATTGATTTGATAAGCATAGTCATCAGACTTCATATCGGGATTAAAACTTTGCGGATCCCCGTTAACGGCATAGATTAAAACATCCTGTGCCGGTGTTTCCCCTGTTGTCCCATCCTTGTCGGTTTTCTTTTCATCGGTGCCGCAGCCCGCCAGCATTAAACACGCAATCAATAAGGCTGTCAGCAGTTTCGGTAATTTTTTCATACCCTTTCCCTCCTTGCGTCTTCCTTCATTTTAGAAGAATATAGTTTGAGTTTACACGGAGGAAAAGCGAACGTCAAGATGATATTTTACATTTATTTCAGTAAATGTATATTTCTATCATTTTCTTTTGAAACATTTTTCAATTCTTATTGAGCAAAGCAAAGCGCAGGTTTATCTCAAACCTGCGCTTTTGCGCATAATTCATAAAGAAACCTGCGTTATTTACTTAAACATCGTGTATGTAAATTCATTGGAAGCCGCTTTATCCGGCACATCTCGAGGCGTACCGTCCAGAGAGATCTTGACCGGCTGATGATCGCCGTTTTCAAATAAGAAAACCATCGGCATATCTTCGTACATCATACGCTGAACTTCACTGTAATACTTGGCCCGTTCCTGCACGTCGTCTATTTCGACGGCCGCCTGCAGCGCCGCATCCATTTCAGGATTGTTATACATACCGACATTGGTCCCGCCGTTGGAGGCCACGCGTCCGGCCACGCCGGATACGTCCGGACCCTGATAGCCTGCCAGCATTGTCATTTCAAAGTCCGGGTTTTCTCCCATTACTTTATCCTGCCAGGCAGCCATTTCCATGATATTCAGATTAACGTTAATCCCGATTTCTTTCAGATTTTCTTTGACAATCTGGGCAATATCTTTAAAGTTTCCGTCATCGAAGCTGTCCAGTGTCATCGAGAAATAATACCCGTCTTCATCCATCGTGTAACCGGCTTCTTCAATTAACTTCTTTGCACCTTCGATATCGCGTTCCGGCATTCTATACTGCTTATCAAGGTATTTGCCTTCCCACAGAGGCGAAATAAAGTATTCTGCCAAAGCGCCAGCGCCATTGGAAACCCGATCGAAAATCCCCTGACGGTCGACCCCTTTCGCCACCGCCTGCCGCAGACGCGGATCTGTAAAGCGGCCTTCTTTCATATTAAACGTCAGATAAGTCCGGTTGATTGAAATGTAATCGAAGAAACGATAATCCGGATTATTATCCAGATCATGCTTATTCGCCGTCGGAACAATAATGTTAAAGTAATCAATTTCACCGTTGACAAACGACTGGAATGCGGTCGTCGAATCCGGAACGATTGTAAAGATTAATTTTTCAATAATCGGCTCACCGTCGAAATAGTCGCTATTCTTGACTAACGTCGTCGCGACTCCGCTCTTATAATTATCAAACTTGTATGGTCCGCTTCCTACTGGCTGCCAGTTTGCCGGATTGGATGTAAAATCCTTATATTGCGGATCATTCCAGATATGTTCCGGCATGATAAACGTTGCATACCAGCCCAGCTTGGAAACGATAGAAACATCTTTTACTTTCATATTTAAGACAACAGTCAGATCATCCGGACATTCGATTGATTCAACCGAAGCCAGACTGTCAGATTTCGACCATTTATTGGCGATCATCGTATCGAACGTCCATTTCACGTCCTCTGAAGTGAGTGCTTCGCCGTCATGCCACTTCACATCTTTCTTCAAATGGAATGTCAATTTCATTCCATCGTCGCTGAATTCCCAACTTTCAGCCAGATCTGGAATCACCTGATCGTCGCTGTTGAGTTTTACCAGCCGGCTGTAAATATTCTGATTGATCGGCCATGCGTAGTCATCTGATTTCATATCCGGGTTAAAGCTTTGCGGATCGCCTGTAACATTGACGATCAGAACATCCTGTGGTACAGCCTGGTCTTTCTGATCAGTGCCGCCCCCGCCGGCGCATCCGGCCATCATGAGGCAGGCCACCATCATGGCGGCTAAGAGCTTTGTCAGTTTCTTCATAATTTTCCCTCCTTACTTGTGAAGAATGAATGATAATTTTAAGTTTACGCTTGTGGGAAAACATCGTCAATCCATTTCACGCCATGTTTCATCATTATGAGAAAGTTTCATTATTCACAATGTAAATTTTACATAAGCAAACATAGAAAAACTGCAGTGCTCTTCATGATTTTCATTGAGCTTACTGCAGTTCTTTGTTCTATTCTTTTACAAATTCAACGTAAGTTAATTCATTGGAAGCGGCTTTTGTCGGTTCCTGATAAGGCGTGCCCTTCAGTGTCTTTTTAACCGGGACTTTGGCGCCATTATCCATAAACAGAATGATCGGCATCTCTTCACTCATAATGCGCTGAACTTCGCTGTATACGGCTTTTCTTTCTGTTTCATCAGATACCTGAACACCTTTTTCAAGTAATGCGTCCAATTCAGGATTGGAATAACCCATGAAATTCATGGAAGCTCCTGTAGCGACACGTCCGGAAACTCCAGAAACATCGGGTCCCTGATAACCTGCAGCCATTGTCATCTCAAAATCATGATTCAGTTTTACAGTATCACCCCAGGCCGCATATTCCAGCATTGTTAACTTGACGTCAATTCCGACTTCTTTCAGATTCGACTGAATAATTGTCGCCGCATCTTTAAAATAACTACTGTCAAAGAATTTCATTTCCGTAGAAAAATAAATTCCATTTGCGTCTTTCTTCAATCCTGCTTCTTCTAAAAGCTGTTGAGCCTTCGCTACGTCACGTTCCGGCATCTGGTATTTTTCATCCGCAAAACCGGTATTTGGCGCGATAAATGTCGAAGCCACGGCGCCTGTTCCACCAGCACAGCGATCCCAGATCATCTGCCGGTCAATTCCATAAGCGATTGCCTGACGAACTCGTGGGTCCTTGAATTTATCATTTGTCATATTTACCGTAACATAGGATCGATTCATTCCGACCACTGGATAAACCTCATAGTTCGGATCATTATCAAAATCATTGGCATTCTGCGTCGGAATTGATGTGTAGTAATCAACCTCACCAGAGATAAACGCCTGCAAAGCTGTTGTCGCATCTGGAATGATTGAATAAATCACCTTTGCAACTCTAGCCTTATCGCTCCAATAATCTTCATTTCGTTCCAATACAATCTGAACGCCTTTCTGGAATTCAACAAATTTGAATGGACCTGTGCCAACTGGTTTCATGTTATATTCATTGGTCGCTGTATCAGTACCTTCGTACAGATGCTTTGGCATAATGAATGTGCCATACCAGGATAATTTTGCGATCAGAGAAACATCCGGATATTTTAGATTCATCACAACGGTGTTGTCATCTGGACATTCGATTGATTCAACGGAAGCAAAGCTGTCGCTTTTATTCCATTTTTCCGCGATCAACGTATCGTAAGTCCATTTTACGTCCGCCGAAGTAAATGCTTCGCCATCATGCCATTTCACGCCTTCATGCAAATGGAATGTAACCTGAGTGCTGTCGTCGTTCCATTCCCAGGTTTCCGCCAGATCCGGAATCACCTGATCATAGGCATTCAATTTAACCAAACGGTTAAAAATGTTCTGGTTTGGTCCCCAGGCATTATCATCAGACTTAAAGTCTGGATGAAAACTTGACGGATCATTCGCTACAATGGCAACAAGCGTATCGTTGGATAATTCTGAGGTCGGCTCGCCGGCATTGTCGCTATTCTGCCCGCCGCAAGCCGTCAGCGCCATCGCCGCAACCAAGCCTACCGCAAGCAGTTTGAGAAATTTTTTCATAAATTTTCCTCTTCTTTCTTAATTTCATTATATCAGGAATAGCGGCGAGAAAAAACAGTGAAAACGGAGCATTTCTGTAAAAAACGCTCCGTTTTGAACATTTCCTATTTTTTTAATGTTACATACGTAAATTCGCTCGTCGCCGCCTTATCCGGAACCTGATATGGCGTACCGTCAAATTTGGATTTAACCGGGATGACCTGGCCGTTGTCGAGCAGAAGCACCATTGGCATATCCTCGCTCATCAAGCGCTGAACTTCGTCATAGGCTTCCTTACGAATCGCCGGATCCGAGTTCTGAGCACCTTTTTCCAGCGCAGCTTCCATGATGTCGCTGGCATAACCGGTAAAGTTGTTCGATCCATTGATCCCAACGCGCATATAAATACCTGAGATATCCGGTCCCTGATAGCCCGCAAGCATCGTCATATTAAACTTACGGCCTTCTTTGACCTGATCCGTCCAAGCCGCATATTCCATTAAATTCAGATCAACCTTAATACCAGCTTCCTTTAAGCTGGACTGAACAATCGCCGCGACATCCTTGAAGTTGCCGCTTTCGAAAGCGTCTAAAGTGACTGTCATATAATAGCCGTCGGAATTCTTCTTTAATCCGCATTCTTCCATCAATGCCTGCGCTTTCGCAATATCCCGTTCCGGCAGTTTGTAATCATCATTCAGATAATCTTTAAACAGCGGAGAAATGAAATATTCCGGCAAAGCGCTGACGCCGTTGCCCATCCGGTCAACGATCGCCTGACGGTCAACCGCATACGCGACAGCCTGACGCAGCTTTGGATTGTTAAACGGTTCCTTCTCCATATTGAAGGTCAGATACGTTCTGTTAATGCTTAAGAAGGAGAAGACTTCATAATTCGGGTCATTGTCGAAATCGTGCAGATTCGCCGTCGGCAAGCTCGTAATGTAGTCGATTTCACCATTTTTAAACGCTTCTAACGTCGTATTCAAATCCGGCATGATTTGATAGATCAGACGTTCGATTTCCGGAGCTCCGCCAAAGAAATCTTCATTGCGTTCCAAAGTAACGCTCTGTCCGCTCTTATACTCAACAAACTTAAACGGACCGGAACCGATTGGCTTCTGCATTGCCGGATTCTTTGCGAAATCCGGATAAGCAGGATCATTCCAGATGTGCTCCGGCAGAATGAATGTTGCATACCAGGCTAACAGAGGAACAAGCCCGGCGTCCGGATTTTTCATATTGAAGACGACTGTCAGGTCATCCGGCGCTTCAATCGTATCGACATTGACAAAAGTATCAGACTTCGACCATTTATTTTCAATGATTGTATCGTAGGTCCATTTTACGTCTTTGGATGTTAATGGTTCGCCGTCATGCCATTTTACGCCGTCACGCAAATGGAAAGTCAGCGTCATATTGTCGTCGCTCCATTCGTAGGAAGTCGCTAAATCTGGAATTGGAACATCGCCCGGCGCCAGCTTATACAAGCGGTTAAACAAGTTCTGAGCCATCGGCCACAGATAATCATCCGATTTCATATCCGGATTAAAGCTCGATGGATCTCCCTGTACCGCCGTGATAAATGTGCCGATGGTTTCTGTATTTTCGGTTTTCGAATCTGTCGTCTGCGCCGGTTTTTCGCCGCCGCCCTGACATCCCGTCAGCAAGAGTGCGGCGCTGAGTAAAGCTGCCAAAATCTTAAAACATTTTTTCATTTCTAAACTCCCTCCCTATCTAAATGAAAAACTATGGTGCATTATCACTTTCCAATAGAATCCCTCCCATTCACATAAGTGTATGATACAGGACGATGAAAAATTATTCAATACTTTTATGTAAATAATTTCATCATTTATGAAAAGTGTTTTTCATTGGACGGACAGAAGTAAAAAAATGACCATGAGAAAAAGACACGCTCCTTATGAGCATGTCTTTAAGAATCTAATATGAATTATTCAGCGCGGTAAGTGTAGGTGTATTCCGAAGAAGCTGTCTTATCGTCCAGTTCCATTGGCATACCCTTCATTTCCTTCTTGATTGCATATTTGTAGCCGTTGTCGATGATTGGGATGATCGGCAGATCAGCACGCATGATCTTCTGAATTTCCTTGTAGCATTCGATTCTTTCTTCTTCATTCGACAGCGTAACGCCCTTGTCTAATAAAGCGTCCAGTTCCGGATTGGAATAGCCAGCCATGTTCATGGATGTTCCAGTCTGAACACGTCCGGATACACCGGAAATATCCGGTCCCTGATAGCCCGCTAACATTGTGATTTCAAAGTTACGGTTAACCTGAACCTTATCCTGCCAAGCCGCCATTTCCATCATGTTGATCTTCAGATCGATGCCGGCTTCTTTAACATTCTGCTGGATAATCGCAGCCAGATCTTTCCAGTTGCCGCTTTCGAAAGCGTCTAATGTTACATGCATATAATAGCCGTCAGCGTCTTTCGTATAACCCGCTTCTTCCAACAGCTTCATAGCTTCTTCTACATTTCTCTTAGGAAGTTTGGAATCTTCATCCAAGTACTTCGTGAAAGCATGTGAAATCATGTATTCAGAAGGTTCACCATTGCCGCCCGCAGTTCTATCCCAGCAGCCCTGGTTATCAATCGCTAAAGCGAAAGCTTCACGAACACGCTGATCCTGGAAGCGTTCGTCTTTCAGGTTGAATGTGATGTAAGTCCGGTTAATGCCCATTTCTGAATAGAATGTATAGTTATCATTGCCATCCAGATCATTCGCATGAGCAGCTGGGATCATACTGCAAAGATCGTCAACTTCACCGTTCATGAAGGCTTCCCACAACGTATTGTCGTCAGAAATGATTGCGAATTTCAGCGTCTTGGCAATCGCCTTATCACCCCAGAAATCTTCGTTGCGTTCCAACGTTACATACTGACCAGCTTTGTATTCAACAAATTTGAACGGGCCGGTTCCGACTGGATTCTGGTTGTATGGGTTAGTCGCCGTATCGGTGCCTTCATACAGATGCTTCGGCATGATGAACGTACCGTACCAGGCCAGCTTCGCGATGATTGAAACGTCCGGTGTTTTCAGGTTCATGACAACCGTGTTGTCATCCGGGCATTCAATGCTTTCAATGTTGGACAGGTTGTCAGCTTTCGCCCACTTTTCAGCGATTGCGGTATCGTAAGTCCACTTAACGTCAGCCGAGGTAAACGGCTCGCCGTCATGCCACTTAACGCCATCATGCAGATGGAATGTCAACTGCATACCGTCTTCGCTGAACTCATAGGATTCAGCCAAGTCCAAGTTGATTTTTGTGTTGCTGCCCAATTTTACCAGACGGTTAAAAATATTCTGGTTGATCGGCCAAGCGCCGTCATCGGACTTGAAATCCGGGTTGAAGCTCTGCGGATCCTGCTGAGTGACCATGATCAATGTCTGATCCGTAGGAATTCCGCTGTTTTCGCCGTCTGTCTGTCCGCCTTCATTGGACGTGCCGCCATTGCCGCCATTACCGCAGCCTGCAAGCATCATCGCCATGGCCAGACACACAACTAAAACTTTTAGAAGTTTTTTCATGTATTCTTTCCTCCTCTATCGATTGTGTTTGAAGCAATCGTTAGTCTAATGATAAACGATTTTTAGTGAAATGTGAAGGATTTGTGATAATTGAAAATGTGAAATTTTAAAATTTTCGGTAAAATTCATGAAATTATTCATTGAACAATGTAAGAAATGAAAACAAGGAAGATCAACTTCCTTGCTTCGACAATTAACGATGTTTTTGCAGATAATCCGCCACCAGCATGCCGCTTTCCAGCTGCACGGCAATCAGCTTGCGGATTGGGATAACCTGATAATGCAGTTCTTTTTCCGCAATTTCCGCCCGCTTGGCAAATTCCTTTTCACCCTCATCATGAATGCGCTGCAGCCGTTCTGCGGCTTCCGGACTTGGGTTCTTCGCCAGCTCATGCTCGCAGGCGCGGATTAAGAGCGTCCACTGCAGCAGGACGCGGTACTTCGGGATCTCCAGGTTGTCAAACGCTTCCGATTCCTTACATGGATCGTCATAATTCGGATCCTGACGAATGAAATCACATTCCTGACGGTAGTCTTCCTCAAAATGCTCATAGCCGTTGCTGACCATCTTGGCGAAGCTGTTATCGCCGCTGATCAGATCGGCGATTTGATCGTAGCGGGCTTTGACAGCCTTGCGGTTTTCATGCAGAATTTCACGGCCTTTGAGCGCGGCTTCGCGGCGTGAGAAATCCATCAGCTTATCGCTCTGGATGCGCGGCTCGTAGAAATACGGCAGTTCCGTGACCAGCGTCGTTGTATCATAGCCCTGCTGACTGGCGTAGTCGGCGCTGCTGGTGCCGGTTGACATCAGCTTCTCCGGAGCGACCGTGCCGTATTTTTCGTTGTAATCATAGGTATCCTTGGAGCTGATCATCGGATAGATCGCCTGCGAGAACGGCGTGATATAGTTTACTTCCGGCTCGCCCAGATGCAGAGGGATATTCTGCTTCGCCGTGGCGGCGTAGAACTTGTCCCACAATTCCGGGATTTCCCGGGTCAGATACCAGTAGGTGCCCCCAAAGCCGGCGTTATGCAGTGAATACATAAACTGCGGCTGGATTTTGTCGATCAGATTCATCAGGCAGACGGTCTCCGGAATCGGCGTGTCGTAGGTATAGTTTTTATAGTGGAACGGGAAATTCCATTCGACCTGTTCATACCCGGCCGGACGGAAATAATGGCGGGTGAAGTTGGTCAGTGTGATCGGGCCTTTGAACCAGCCTTCGTTGAGCTGCGTACCGTCAAGATCGATGCTCTTGATCAAATACCAGGTATAATCCAGCTCCTTGCGCAGATCTTCGTTTTCAGCCAGCGCGCGTGAGAAGTATTCCAGCAGCATCGCGCCCATTGGTTCGTTCGGATGCGGACAGCCGAACATCAAAGCGTTGCGGCTTCCCTGGCCGATCCTCAGACAGTAGATCGGATGTCCCTTACGGGATTTTCCTGCTTCGAAAATCTCGACAATTCCTGGAAATTCCGCCGCCAGCCGTTTAGAGTTTTCATCCATCTCATCCACAGTCAGAAATTGTTGATAATCCGGAATGTTGTCAATCAGTTTTTGAATAAAATCAGCCATGTTCAATTCTCCTTTTTATTTTTCTTCCCGATAACCCAGGAAACAGGCAAATCGATAGGGATTTGCCTGTTCTTTTTATCGTTTGGTTTATTGCGGATCCATCCAGACCTTCGCCATTTCATACGTACCGTACAAGCTGGCCATTTCCGGCTCAAACGGACTGTTGTGAATATAGCTCTTCACCGGGTAAACCGCGGTGAAGTCCTTCAGGATCACGATCGGCACATCGTCGTGCATGATCTGCTGAGCTTCTTTGTAATACGGCGCGCGTTCTTCTTCCGAGAACACCTTGACGCCTTCGTTCAGCGCTTCATCCAGCGCCGGATTGTTATACTTGGTCAGATTCAGCGAGCCTTCGCTGTGCACGCGGTTGCGGATCGCGGAAACATCCGGGCCCTGACCGCCGGAGCATAAGGCGATATCAAAGTTGTAATCGTCGATGACCTTGGTCATCCAAGCGCCCATTTCCAGAACGTTCAGCTTCACGTCGATCCCGACCTGCTTCAGGCTGTCCTGAATGACGATCGCGGAATCCTTGAAATCGCCGGAGTCAAACGTCGTCAGCTCACAGCTGAAGTAAATTCCGTTGGCATCCGCGGTATAACCGGCATCCTCAATCAGCTTGCGGGCCGCTTCCACATCGCGGGACGGAATCTTGGCGTCTTCATTCAATGCCCACGGATACATCGGCGAGATGTAATATTCGGATACCGCGCCGAAGCCTTTAGCCGCCTTGTCCAGCACAGCCTGACGGTCGACCGCTAAATCCACAGCCTGACGCACGCGCACGTCATGGAACGGATTATCTTCGCCGATATTGAACGAGAGATACGTCCGGGAACTGGAAACATACTGATAAACATTGTAATGTTCAGGATCGTCGATCAGTTCCTGCAGATCGGACGTCGGAACGCCGCTCTGCATATCGTCGACCTCGCCGTTAAGATACGACTGGTACGCTGTCGACGCATCCGGGATGATCGAGATGATCAGCTTGTCTAAATACGGCGCACCATCCCAATAGTCTTCGTTGCGCTCCATTTCGATGGAAACGCCCGGCGTGTATTTTACAAATTTAAACGGGCCGGTACCGATCGGATGCATGTTGTGTTCATTCTGCGTCCAGTCCGTACCTTCATACAAATGCGCCGGCATGATCCAGGTCCCCAGCCAGCTCAATACGCTGACAACGGAAGCATCCGGCTGCTTCAGATGGAAAACTGCTTTATAATCACCGTCAGCGGTGACGGAATCGATCATATTTAACGTATTGGATTGGTAACCTTCCTCCAGAACCTTGGTAAAGGTCCAGACGACATCGTTGGAGGTAAACGGCTCGCCGTCATGCCATTTTACATTTTCACGCAGATTAAAGGTCAGCTCCATTCCATCCTCGCTGAACTCCCAATCCGTAGCCAGATCCGGCACCACATGGTTGTCGACGGTCATCTTTACCAGCCGGTTAAAAATGTTGTACGTGGCCGGCAGCTGCAGATCGTCCGTTTTCATGTTCGGATTAAACGAGTTCGGATCGCCATGACTGCGCATGACATACGTTCCCCCCTGGACCGGCTCGCCGGTTGGCTGTCCTTCATTCCCCGGCTTCGGCGAAGCAGTTCCGTTGCCTGCGCATCCGGTTAAGGTCAGCGCTAAGCATAACATCACCAGAACGCTTTGAAACAGTTTTTTCATATTATTTTGAATCCTTTCTTTTCTCCCCGAGAGATTAATTTCAGTTTATCCCTTCTTGTAAATCAAGTCAATCTCTTTTTCATCATTCTTCGCAGTTTTCAGAAAACTCTTTCAGCTAATGAAAAAGAGTCTGCGCACAAACTCTTTTTCCTGAATATTTCTGCTTATTCTTCGACCCAGACACGGGAGAATTCATTGGAAGCCACCGTGTGAATGCCTTCTTCAGAATATGGATGTCCATGAATCGTATTGCGGACAGCAACGGTGAACGTCGCTTCCTTAACCGGAACGATCGGCAGTTCTTCCGCCAGGATCGCCTGCGCCTGCTTGTAGATCTCTGCCCGGGCAGCCTGATCCGTCGTGATCGCGCCTTCGTCCAGCAGAGCGTCCAGTTCCGCGTTCTTGCAATGGGCTAAGTTAAACGCGCCGGCGGAATGCACGCGCATCGAGATCGCCGAAGCGTCCGGTCCCTGCGATCCGGAAAGCATGGCCATCTGGTAATCGCTGTCGACCTGAACCTTCTGCTGCCAGGTGCCCATTTCCGTGATGTTCAGCTTCACGTCAATCCCGATTTCTTTCAGGTTCTGCTGCAGAACTGTCGCGGTATCCTTGAAATCGCCGCTGTCAAACAGGTCCAGCGTTACGCTCATATAAATGCCGTTAGCGTCGGCCGTATACCCGGCTTCTTCCAGCAGCTGACGGGCTTTTTCCACATCCCGTTCCGGAATCGTCACCTCGTCGTTCATCGCCCAGGCAAAGACCGGCGTCATGTAATACTTCGGCACCGCGCCGATGCCCTTCGCCGCCTTATCGAGAACTTCCTGGCGGTTGATGCCGAGGTTGACCGCTTCGCGCACGCGCACATCGTTAAACGGTTCTTCATCAAAGTTAAAGGTCAGATACGTGCGGTTGTTGGAGGCCCGTTCGTAAACGGTGTAATCCGGATTGGCTTTTAAGCCGGCGATTTCGTTGCTTGGGATATTCAGCATCAGATCGTCGACTTCACCGTTCATGTATGCCTGGAAAGCCGTGTTGGCATCCGGAATGATCGTGATGACCAGCTTATCCAGATACGGTGCGCCCATGAAGTAATCGTCATTGCGGACCAGCGTGATCGCCTGACCCTTTTCATAGCTTTCAAATTTGAACGGGCCGGTGCCGATCGGATGCATGTTGGCCTCGTTGGCCGTCCAATCCGTACCTTCGTAGATGTGCTTTGGCAGAATGAACGTCCCCAGCCAGCCTAACGAACTTAAAATCGCGGCGCTCGGAGAGCTCATCTGAATGACAACCGTGTTGGCGTCCGGACAGGTGATTTCTTCAATCATTTTGAAGCTGTTCGACTGGAAACCTTCAGTGCGGATCATATCCAGCGTCCACTTGACGTCTTCCGAGCTGAACGGTTCGCCGTCATGCCACTTCACATTCTCATAGAGATGGAATGTCAGCGTCTTGCCGTCCTCGCTGAATTCCCAGCTTTCCGCCAGGTCGGGAATGATTTCGGTCGAGGCCGTCGTCTTTACCAGTCGGTTAAAGACGTTGGTCGCCGTGTAGGTCGCCATATCGTCGCCCTTGATATCCGGGTTAAAGCTGCCTGGATCGGTAGCCTGACGGATGATGTAGGTTCCGCCCTGAACGGGCGTCTGTTCGCCCTCGGACGGGTTTTCCGGCGCTGCGGCAGGTTCTTTCGGTGCAGAAGAACAACCGGCCAGCATCGCCAGCGCCAACAGCGCAGTCAGTGCTTTTCTTGCAAATTTCATCTTTCTTTCTCCTTGTCTTCTATTTCAGCTTCCTTGCCGGAGCGGTAAACTCCCCACCCTCAAGGTCGTTTCCCACGCGGCCTTGCTCGTGAATGAAGGAAGAAAAGTTCGAAAAAAGGCTCATCCGTCAATCACAGATGAGCCTGAACCGCTGTTTATTTTTCAGCGTCGTTGCCGACAAAATGACAGGAAACGATATGTCCGTTGCCCAGATCACGGGCTTCCGGATATTCTTTAAAACACTTCTCGCAAGCCTGATAACACCGCGGGGCAAAGTAGCAGCCCGGGCCAGTGTTGATCGGGGTCGGCGGTTCGCCCTCAATTTCGATGATTTCGCGTTTTTCCAGCGGATCCAAAGATGCGCAGTTGGAAATCAGAACCTTGGTATACGGATGCTGCGGATTGTGCAGAACCTCGTCGGTAACGCCCGTTTCCACGATCCGGCCCAGGTACATGACCGCAACCCGGTCGGAAATATAACGGGTTGTCGCGATATCATGGCTGATGAAAACCATCGCCGTGTTTTCTTCCTTGCTTAATGTCTGAAGCATATTGATGATATCCGCACGGATCGAAACGTCCAGCATGCTGACCGGTTCGTCCGCAACTAAGAACGTCGGGCGCAGCAGCATGCTTCGCAGAATCGAAATACGCTGCAGCTGACCGCCGGACAGTTCATGCGGGTGACGGTAGATATAATCGGTGGCTGGCGCCATTCCGGCGTCTTCCAGCGTTTTGATCATAATGTTGTGCCGTTCTTCATCATTGGCGCCAATTTTGTGAAGCTTCATCGTGCTCATGAAGATTTTTTCGATCGTGTACCGCGGATCAAATGTATCAAACGGGTTCTGGAAAATCATCTGGCAGGTCCGGCAGAAAGCCAGCCGATCCTTCTTTTTCAGCTGAGTGCTGGAAACACCGTGATATAAAATCTCACCGGCCGTCGGATCTTCCAAATGGATCAAAACGCGGCCCAGCGTCGACTTACCGCATCCGGATTCGCCGATAACGCCTAAGGTTTCGCCCCGTTTCAGTTCAAAGCTGACGCCGTCGACAGCCTTGATCGTCTGTTTCTTGCTGACCTTGCCATCCTGCTTGGTCACTTTTTTCTGGATATACCAGCGGGTCAGGTCTTTGACCTGAATAACTACATCTGAGTTTACTGTATCCGACATCGCTTATTCACCTCCTACCTTGTGGCAGGCAACCTTCCAGTTGCCCTTCTCGTTGACCGTCTTCAATTCCGGCTCAACCGTGCGGCATTTCTCAGTCGCAAACGGGCAGCGCGGCGCGAAGACGCAGCCTGGAATTTCCTGACTTAAATCCGGCAGCGAACCCGGAATCCCGCGCAGATCGTTCTTGGCGCCCTTAAAGGACGGGAACGATTTAAGCAAACCCTGCGTGTATGGGTGCTGCGGATTGACTAAGACGTCCTTCGTCTCGCCGCTTTCCATCAGTCGGCCGGCATACATGACGGCGATCTTCTTGCAGGTCGAGGCGACGACGGAAACGTCGTGGGTAATCATAATCCGGGTTACGTTCAGATTCTGTTCCAGACTCATGATCTCGCGCAGGATCTGACTCTGCGTAACGACGTCCAGCGCCGTTGTCGCTTCGTCCAGAACCAGTAAGCGCGGATTGTGAAGCAGGCTCAGCGCGATCGAAACACGCTGCATCATGCCGCCGGACAGTTCGTGCGGATATAACTCGTAAACACGGTCAGACAGGTTGACGACCTTGAACAGATCGTAAACCCGCTGTTTGATTTCATTTTTGTCCGCGTTTGGAAAATGCACGCGGTAAACGTCTTCCATCTGCGCTCCGACCTTGTGAACCGGGCTCAGCGCGCTCATCGACTTCTGGAACACGATCGACAGATCGGTCCAGCGCAGCGCATCCATTTCATCCTTCGTTAACTTTAACAGATCCTTGCCGTTGTACAGAATTTCGCCGTCGACCTGCGTGATGCGGTGCGGCAGCAGGCGCAGAACAGCGCTGGCCAGCGTGGATTTGCCGGAGCCGGACTCGCCGACGATACCGATCGAATCCTGTTCCTCAATTTCCAGGCTGACATGCTGGCAGGCATGGACCTTCTTGTCCTTCATAATATAACGTACATTGACGTTTTTCAGTTCTAATAATGCCATTTTTTCCTTCCTCCCTAGTTATTGGCGTCCATCTTAGGCGAGAGCACGCGGTTGAGGCCGTCACCGATGAGGAAGAATGTCAGAACGGTGAAGACAACGGCAACGCCGGCGAAGGTGGAAATCCACCAGCCCTTCGGCATGTACTGTTTGCCATGGTAGATAATCTGACCCCAGCTGACGACATTTGGATCGCCTAAGCCCAAGAATGACAGGCCGGCTTCGGACAGGATCGCGCTGGAGACGTTCATCGTGGTCTGCGCGATAATCGGGAAAATCCCGTTTGGAATGATGTGCCTGAACATGATGCTGAAGCGGCTTTCGCCCATCGCCTGCGCGCTCTTGACGAACGTTCTCTCCTTTAAGGAGATCGCCTGTGCACGCATTAAACGCGCATTGCCGGTCCACGAAGTCAGGCCGATAACAATCATGATGTACATGATGTTGCTGCCAAACAGCGCGACGATGATCAGAATCAGGAAGAACGACGGCGTCATCAGGAAGAAGTTCATGAATTCCGAAATGAGCCGGTCGATCTTGCCGCCGAAGAAACCGGCGATACCGCCGATGCAGGTTCCCAAGATACCGGAAATACTTGCGGCAACGACGCCGATCATTAAGGATGTCCGCGTCCCATAGATAATTTCGCTCAGAACGTCGCGGCCCAGACCGTCGGTACCCAGGATATGTCCCGGCGTGCCCGGTCCGGCAACCAGCGCATCATATAATTTATACGGATCGCACGGAGCGATAATCGGCGCGAAGAAAGCGATGCACAATAAGACGATCAGAAGAATGACGCCCGTGCGCAGCTGGGAGTTCTTTTTCAACACCCGCATCGCAGCCTGAAAAACATTGTCTTTTTTCATTGTACTGTTCCTCCTAGTCGTAGCGGATCCGCGGATCGATAAAGCCGTAGAGGATATCGACCAGAATCATCGCGATACAGATAACGACGGACGTGACCAGATAAATTCCAGTCAGCACCGGATAGTCACGCTTGGAAATCGAGCTGAACATCAGTCGGCCCATGCCCGGCCATGCGAAAACCGTTTCGATTAAGACGGAACCCGAAAGCAAAAACGCCAGCGACATGCCCAAAACCGTCACGGTCGGCAGAATCGCGTTGCGCAGAACATACTTGTTGAAGATCCGGCTTTCCTTCATGCCGGTCGCCTTGAACGTCGTGATGAAATCTTCCGACATCACCTGTAAGACGGAAGAACGCGCGATTCGGAAATAATACGGCGTCTGCGTCAGCACCATCGTCGTAATCGGCAGCACCAGATGGCGGCAGACGTCGGCGAAGTACGCAAACCCCTTATAATTGGCTCTCAGGTTCACCATGCCCGAGGTCGGGAACCATTTCAGCGTCGAAGCGAAGATCAGAATCATCATTAACCCCAGCCAGAATCCCGGCGTCGCGTCGAACACATACGAGATGCTGCACACGAACTGGTCAAACTTGGACCCGTTCTTTCGCGCAGCGTAGATTCCTATCAATGTACCAATGGTGACGGACAGCAGCACCGCGGTTAACGACAGCGCCAGTGTCGGGCCGATCTTCTCGCCGATCAGTTTAATGACAGATTCGTCGCTGATGTAAGAATACCCCAAGTCCCCCTTCGCTACATTGCCAAGAAACATGACGAACTGCTCCGGAATGGATTTGTCCAGGCCATATTTTTGCTGCAGTGCTTCGATCATCTCTTCGTTTGGATTATCCGTGCCCGCCATAATGCGGATCGGATCGCCCGGAGCCAGACGGATCAACGTAAAGTTGAAGCAGACTGACAACAGGACAACGAGAAGACCACTCAATGCACGTTTTCCAATATAACGTTTCATTTCAAGATTTCCTCCTTTTACCTAAAAATCTTTTTCCTCTGTCCTCTCAAACGGGAAAATAAAAATGTAAAATTTTCATAATTTTACATTCAATGAAACATAATTTCATTGCTTTCTATTATACACGAAAATCCGTCAAATGGAATAACCTGAAAAGAATTTTCCCGTTTTTTTTACCATTTTGCGCCGTTTTTCTTATTTTTTACATTCGTTTTCAGAAAGCGCTTGTAAACGGAACTTGTTCAAATTTGCCGCCGGATATCTCCTTTTTCAGCCCCTGAAATAAGCCGGGCGCGCCTTGTTCAGCGCGCCTGCCAGTACGCGATCCGGGCTTTCAGCAGCGCGATCATCGCCGCGCAGTCGCCGTCAAAGCCCGTCTTTCCCAAATCAATATTCGGTTTGGTCGCCCCATGAAAATCACTGCCGAAAGTTTCGGCCAGTCCCCATTTCCGGCAGAATTCATGATAAAACCGCCGGCCTTTCTCATCATGGTAAGAACTGTAAACTTCAAAGCCGTCCGCTCCGCCTTCGCGCAGTTCTTCCGCCGCCGCGGCGTCCAGCTTCAGATTCTGCATCGGATGAGCGACGATCAGCGCTCCGCCGCAGCGATGCACATAATCCACAACCTGCCGCCAGTCCGGCAGCCGCATTTCGGCATAGCCCCAACACCCCACCGCCAGCTGATCCCAATAGAAGTTGGCGATCGGATTGGCGCTGCGTGCGCCTGTCTGATATGGCTTCAGATCAGGATGAGCCTGAGTTTCAAGCAGCTCCTGCGTAATTTCAACGTTGGTATACGGCCGGCCGTGCGCCCGTGCGATGATCGCCGCTTCGTTTAGCTTCAAGCCGTAATGCTCCTCGATCAATGCCAGCCGCTGACGTCCGGTGCGCCGCAGCTCTTCGATGTAATGATTCTTTAAGCGCGTGAAGCCGGGATCACGCAGATCGCAGCCGTAACCTAACAAATGTACGATATTGCGGCCGAAGAAGCAGTCGATTTCAATGCCCCGCAGCGTTTCGATCCCCGTTTCCTGCGCCTTGGCCTCCAGCTTCAGCGCGCCGTCGATCTCATTATGGTCGCTGATCGCGATCAGGTCCAGATGCTTTTCCCGCGCCAGGCGCAGGATCGTTTCCACGGATTCCGTGGCGTCAAAACTGGCTGAACAGTGGATGTGCAGATCTGCTTTCATCGTTCATTCCTCCTTTGAAAGTGGTATAATATCCCAAGAAAAGAGGGATAGTATGCCGCAGCTTTATGAAACCATTCTTCATCAATGTCAAGACCAATGCGAGCTTTTAATCGTCTCCAAGCATCGCTCCATCGCCCAGATCCAGGCTTATTACGATTGCGGCGCGCGCGATTTCGGGGAAAACCGGGCACAGGAGCTGCTGCAGAAGGCGCCGCAGCTGCCATCCGATATCCGCTGGAATTTTATCGGCCACCTGCAGCGCAACAAGGTCCGCGCCGTTTTGCCTTATCTGCACCGTGTCTGTTCGCTGGATTCGCTGGAGCTGGCGGCCGTGCTGGACAAGGAAGCCGCCCGCCTCAGCCGGACAATCGGCGTGCTGAGTGAATTCAATCTGGCCCAGGAGACGACCAAAACCGGATTGGCAGCCGCCCAGGCCGACGCTTTCTTTGAAGCACTCAGCCAGTTTGAACATCTGATTCCCGAAGGGATCATGGTGATGGGGCCGCATGTGGAGGATGAAGCCGCCATTGCCGCCGTCTTCCGTCAGGCCCGCGCCTTATTTGATCGGCTGAAAAAGAACTACGGCGGCCCGCAGTTTACGATCTGTTCGATGGGGATGAGTCACGATTACCCGATCGCCCTGCGCGAAGGCTCCACGCAGCTGCGCCTGGGGACGATTCTGTTCGAAGATTAAGCCTTCGTACATCCCCGGGGCTGCGCTTTTCGTTTTTAGTGGGAACAACGGCAGCGGATCAATCAAAAAACGCCCAGCCGCAGTACACATAAACCATATAGATAACAAACCCCTGGATCCCCAGAAAGTTGAAAATGGATTTCAGCTGCGGGAAGACGATATAGCCCAGATCCCATAACACGAAAAACATCAGAAAGAACGAGATGACGAGTTTTTTAAACCATGACTCATCTCGTCTTTTTTTATGGATATGCAAACTCAGGCCGAATGCGAACAAACTGATTGCGATCGCGATCGTCACCAGCGTCGAACGGATCGAAACCGGCAGATACATATTGAACAGCCGCACGATCAGGCCGCTGACGATCATGATCAGAAAGGGAATGCCATATCTTCTGGCAAAGCTCATAAACTCACTCCTAACTTAACGTCCTCTATTATACATGACTTCGACGGAATCTGACAAAGAAAACTTCCCGGGTTCTTCGCCTGGACAGCGCGGCCGGGCCGCTCATACCCTGACGATAGAGGAGGAGTGTTATGGCCCATCTGATCTTTTTAAGCCTGTTGGTCAGTCTGGACGGTTTTTTCAGCGGATTCACCTTCCGGCTGAAAAAAATCCGCATCTGTCTGCCGCAGCTGCTTTTCATCTCGCTTTGCCCGCTGGTGATCGTCAGTGCGGTGATGTTGTCCGCGCGGCGAATGACGGCCGCCATTCCCCCGGGCGCCGCCCGGGGATTAGGCTTTGTGTTGTTTTTCTGTCTGGCTTACCTGTCGTTTGCAGAGGCGTTAAAAAAACGCAGATCCGGTTCACCCACGCTGATCACGATGATCAACGACCCGGCCAGCTCCGATCTGGATCACAACCAGCGTCTGAGCAGCCGCGAAGCGTTGTTATTGGGGTTGGCGTTAAGTCTGGACAACGCCGTGCTGGGATTCAGCTTCGCTCTGGATGGAGCGCCGGTGGGCTCGACAGCGCTGTGTTTTGCGCTTGTGAATTTCCTGTTGGTTATGGCCGGCAATCTCTGCCCAGTGCTGCCGTTTGTCCGAAGAATTGAAAAAGGCAGTGAATACCTGCCTTCGCTGCTGTTTCTGCTTTTGGCCTTCAGCCGGCTGCTTTAACGAACTTTTCGATCTGATCCAGCGCCCAGTTCAGCGTTTCCCACTCGCCGCCGACCGATATCCGCACATGACCTGCTCCGCGCCTGCCGAACAGCGTTCCCGGCAAGACGGCGACGCCGGCCTGTTCCGCCAGCGCAAGCGCAAATTGTTCGCTGGTCAAACCGGTTGAGACGATCGACGGAAAGCAGTAAAAGCTGCCTTCCGGACAAAGACAGGATAAACCGATTTCATTCAGCCGCCGCCAGGCGTGTTCGCATTGTTTTTCAACAGTCTGCCGCCAGGGCGCAGCCGACAGCGTCAGCGCGGTGCAGCCGGCCTTCTGCACAAATCCAGCCACGCCCGAGACCAGCGCCTGATGTGTTTTCAGCAGTGCCGGATTCCAGCGCCGGGGAGCGCTGATCCAGCCCAGCCGCCAGCCGGTCATCGCGTACGTCTTGGAAAAGCTGCCGACGAAGATCACGCGGTGACGGGCAGACCGCAACACCTTGAAATTCAGCGGTTTCCAGCTTAACTGTTCGTAAGCCGCATCCAGGATCAGCGCCAGATCAAACTTTTCCGCCAGGGCTGCCAGATGCTCTAATGCGTCGGCAGATAAAATCTGACCGGTCGGATTATTCGGACTGGCGGCGATAATCGCCCGGGTCCGCGCGCTGACCGCACGTTCCATCGCCGCAAACTCCGGCTGAAATTGATCGTCGGTCAAACAGAACACCGGTACGGCAGACGCCAGTGCGATCGCGCTGAGCGTGCCGGGATAGCCGGGATCCATCACCAGCACCTCGTCGCCGGGATTCAATAACGCCAGGCAGCAGACTGCCAGCGCCTCCTGTGCCCCATTGGTGATCAGAATCTGTTCCGGATGAAACGTCCAGCCGCGCAAAGCTCGTTCGCGCTCTGCCAGTTGTTGTAGCAGCGGGGCCAGTCCGGCGGCTGGGGGATAGTGCGTCAGGCCCTGCCGCAGCGCTTCCGACGCGGCTTCCGCGATCCTCAAATCCGTGTTCTGCGCCGGCTCGCCCAGCGTCAGCTGCGCCCGCGCACCGGACTCATGCAGCCGCGCAGTCCAGGTCCGGATCGGACTGACCGGCATTTTTCGTACTTCTTCATGAATTCGCATAATTGCCTCCTTTCTTTTCATTGTATGAAAGGTTCTTTTCAATTCTGTGCAATTCAGTTATAATCAAGACATTAATCAAGGAAAGAAGATGATCCCGATGTCTTTTATGAAACAATCCGCCGATCTGCAGCCGATTGAAGATACCGTCTTCGCCGTCGTCTCAATGGCGAAGCAGGATATCGCCGAACATGGCGCAGAGGCCGTCGTCGACGCGACGATCGGCTCCCTTTACGATGAACAGGGCAGACTTGTCGCCTACCAGAATGTCTTCGATCACTACAACGCGATTGCCAAGGAAGTCAAAGCGGCTTACGCCGCCAGCTTCACCGGCAATCCTGGCTACCGGACTCAGGTCAGAAACTGGGTGCTGCAGGATCAGCCGATCAAATTAAACGCCTCCGTCATCGCTACCCCGGGCGGCACCGGCGCCGTCAACATGACGATGATCAATGTTCTGGAAGCGGGACAAACCGTCGTCCTGCCGGAAATCTGCTGGGGATCGTACAACTTGATGGCCGCCCAGGCCCGGCTGAAGACCGCTTCCTACGCGATGTTTGACGGCGATCACTTCAACTTCGCTTCGTTTGAAAGCGTCTGCCGCCAGGTGATGAGCGAGCAGGGACGGCTGCTGGCCGTGATCAATGATCCATGCCACAACCCGACCGGCTATTCCATGAGTCTGACGGAATGGCGGCAAATCGTCCACTTCCTCAACGAGCTGAGCAAACAGGGACCGTGCGTGATTCTCAACGATATCGCTTATATTGATTACAGCTATCAGGGCCTGCACAGCCGCGATTATCTGAGCTGCCTTAATGAAATAAATGAAAACGTGCTGGCCGTGATCGCGTTCAGCTGTTCCAAAACGCTGACCTCTTACGGCCTGCGCTGCGGGGCGGCATTAATTCTGGGACAAAACGCCCGGCGCGTGCGCGAAGCCGAGATCGTTTTCGAAAAGACCGCACGCGCCACATGGAGCAACATCCCCAACGCCGCGATGGAAAACTTCACCTGGATCACGACGGAAAACCGCGCTGGCTTCGAGGCAGAAAAACAGCGCTATGTCGATCTGCTGAAACAGCGCAGCCAGTGCTTCATCGAAGAAGCCGCCGCCTGCGGTCTGCTTTGTTATCCTTATAAAGAAGGTTTCTTTGTAACGCTGCAGATGAAGGATAACGCGCTGCGTGATCAATATCACCAGAAGCTGATCGACAATCATATCTACACCGTCAAGGTCAACAAAGGAATCCGCGTCGCACTCTGTTCGCTGAGTCTGTCGAAAGTGCAGGGACTGGCCGGGCGGATGAAAGCGATTCTGGATTCGCTGCAATAAAGTTCACATTTTCTTTGGATTCAAACAAACCCTGCCGAGACATTGGCAGGGTTTGCTTTACCCTTCGCTCAAACCGGCCCCCGCTTGACCCCTTTATTCGAATAAGCAACTTTTCTTTCATCATTTTTATTTTAAAAATAAAAATTTAAAAGAATAAATTAATTATTTTTATTTTATAATTCATAATTTTAATTGACAGTTTAATCGCTTTGTCATATTATGGAACTAACAAGAGGTGGACGTCATGAATGAAACGAAAACACTGAAGCTCTGGAATAAAAATTTTATCCTGCTGTGGCAGGGTACGCTGTTCTCCACGTTCGGCGATGTGCTTTACAGCATCTGCATCGGCTATTGGGTCTATGAGAAAACCGGATCCACCGCATTAATGGGTCTGCTGACAAGCATCTCCATGTTTGTTGCAATGATCCTGGGACCCTTCTGCGGTGCGATCATCGACCGCAGCCACCGCAAATGGATGATCGTCGGCACGGACCTGATCCGCGGCTTAACGATGATCGGACTGGGCCTGATCGCGATGAGCCAGCACTTGGAAGTCTGGATGGTGCTGGCTACAGCTTTCATCGCCGCCCTGTGCAACGCGTTTTTCACACCGGCTTCAATGACCGTCATGACCGATCTGGTGATGCCGAAGGATCTGGTCCGGGCGCAGTCGCTCTCCGGCGGCATGCGCTCGCTCGTCGCGATGGCCGGCAAAGGCTTGAGCGGAGCGATCATCGCGTTTCTCGGCGTTCCCTTCGTCATCCTGCTCAACGGGGTCTCCCTGTTGATCTCCGCGTTCACCGAATGCTTCATCGACGTGCCGCGGGCGCCCAAGACAGGCATGCCGATCAACCTGAAAACATTGTTTGCCGATTTGAAAGAGGGCGCCCAGTATGTGTTCAACGACCGCTGCTTCCGCCTGATCGTCATCATCGCGGTGTCCGCCAATTTCTTCGGCTCGGGCATGGGCGCCGTGTTCCTGCCGTTTTGTCTGGGCCGGGGGCTGGACGTCGTACAGTATGGCTATCTGATGTCGCTGCAGTCGATTTCCGCGCTGATCGGCACGATTTTCATGGGCACGCTGAATATCAAACCGGAGCTGCGGATCCGACTGATGTTGTTCGGTTTTCCGTTAAGTTCCCTGTTGTTTGCCGTCTGTTATTCGATGCAGACGTTCAACTCGCTGGCGTTCACCTTTCTGATCACCTATTTTGTCAGCGCTGTGGCCAACGCAATTCTCAATGCCGCGTTCATGTTGGTCATCCCGCGGGAAAAGCGGGCGATGATTTCCGGCTTTATCATGATGGCCTCCAGCGGTGGTCAGGCGTTATCCTCGCTGGCTTTCGGGTTCATCGCGGAATTCGTCGATCTGAGCGTACTGGGCACCGTTTCCAGCCTGATCTCGATTCTGCCGTTTATTCTGTTGTTTGTCTATCCGGAAATCAAGGAACGCTTCATCCAGGCGGAATTGAATCCGGAAGTCTGAAATCCCGCGGGTCCACAAAAAAACCACCGAATGGAATCCTGCTCTCTGCCCGCATGACAGAAGCTTGTTCCTGCGGTGGTTTTTCTTTTTTGTTTGAGAGAACTTGTTTCCTTTTCCGCCCAGACGCGTTTTGCCTTAACTCTCCTTCCGCCCGTAAATACTGGCGAACGGTTTTCTTAACGCCATATACAAGAATACGGAAACAAAGACGCAGATCACGGCGTTGAAGGCGGTAACACCGCCGGTCCAGGTCAGGATGATCGCCGCGGCTTCGGCATTGATCCCCAGAATAAACCGTTTGAACAAATAACCGATGATCGGATCAAAGACCACGTTGAAGCCCAGGCCTGCCGCCGCGCTGATCGCTGCGATTTGAGCCGCCTGTCTGGAATCTGCGGCCTGCGCCAGTCCCAGCTTCTGTCCGACTTTTCCGGAGAGATAGCCGATGCAGAATTTCAGGAAAAATGTCTTCGGTGCGGATGCGACATAGCGCGGATCCAGCAAGTCGGCAATCGACAAGCCGATCGCTCCGGCAACGCCCCCCTCGGCTGGTCCTAACAAAAAGGCCGACACCACCACGATCGCATTTGCGACGTGGATCGCGACTGAAGATCCGGCCGCCAATGGGATGTCGATCTTCAAATAGCTGAAAACAATGTAATTGATCGCCGCAAAGATAGCGATAAACGCCATCGTCCGCGTCCTTTTTTTCATTTCAAATCCCCCTTTTTGTTTCAGAATACCGCGTAGAAAATCCGCTTCCTACAGGATTCCCGAGGAAACCGGCGCCGCGGTCTTCCTTATTGTAATACAAAAAGAACGGCGGTGGAAAACTTTTTTATTATTTATTGAGGGGTTATACGACTGATTTTCCAAGCGTGAGCCCCCGGCCAGATTAACGCGGGACAGTTCGGCCAAGCCACAGGGAAAAAAGAGAAAAACCCGCGCCGATTCTCATGACCGGCCGGGTTTTCTCAGCAAACCGCTTACTTGTCAGAGTTTCCCTGCGGATGCAGTTCGTTTGCGATCTGTTGGGAACGAACCGCCCACACCTGCGCGTAGTTCTGACATTTCGCGCACAGATGTTCCGCGCTTTCCGGCGATTGCAAATCTGTCGAAACAGCGCCGCTTTGCTTGACCAGCCGAGGCAGGATTTCCGGATTTTCCAGCATCGGACATGGCCGCAGCATGTTTTCATTAAACGGCTGGTTGTGATAATAAGCCATAAACAAAGGGCTTTGCAGAGCTTTTAGCAACGTATGCTCGCGGATATTCACATTGGAATAATGGATGAACACACACGGATCGACATCGCCGTTGGCATTGATGTGCAGATAACGCCGGCCGCCGGCGATGCAGCCGCCGACATATTCGGCGTCGTTCTGGAAGTCGATCGTGAAGATGGGCTTCGTCTTGCGGAAGCCGCGGATCTGCTGAATCATCCAGGCCCGCTGGTCCGCAGAAGGCAATAACACCGGCGCCGCTTCATTGCCGACCGGCATGTAGTGGAAGAACCAGGCGAACAACGCGCCGTCCCGGATCATCTGATCGAAATACCGCTCGCTGCTGACATCCTGCACATTCGCGCTGGTATAACACGTCGATACGCCGAAGGGCAGCTTGTATTGCTTCAGCAGCGCCATCGCCGCGCGGACCTTCGCATAACACCCCGCGCCCCGGCGGCTGTCGTTGGCTTCTTCAAAGCCTTCCAGTGAAATCGCCGGTACAAAGTTCTTCACTTCCAGCATCGCTTCGCAAAACGCCTCGTCGATCAGTGTTCCATTGGTAAACGCCAGAAACTCGCAATCCGGATGCTTCCGGCAGAGCGTAAGCAGATCCGCTTTGCGCATCAGCGGTTCCCCGCCGGTATAGATATACATAAAGGTCCCCAGAGCTTTGCCCTGAGTGATGATGTTGTCAATTTCCGCCACGCTGAGATTCAGCTGATGGCCGTATTCCGCCGCCCAGCAGCCGGTGCAGCGCAGATTGCACGCCGAGGTCGGATCCAGCAGAATCGCCCACGGAACATTGCATTGATTTTCAGCCGAGGCTTCAATCTGACGGGCGCTGCCTCTGAGGGAGGCGTTGATAATGAAATTGGTGAAGAATGTTTTCCGGACGCCGGCGTCCAGATCATACAGCTTCAGCATCAGGTCATACCAATGATTCTTCTGTTCGATCACCTCGCGCACCGCCCGGCGCTGAGACGCGTACCAGTCCTCAGGGCAAACCTGATCCACCAGCTTCATCACCTTGGGAATATTGGCCTCCGGATCCCGTTCCAGATACGCCAACGCTGTTTTAACAGCGGTTTCCAAAGCAGCGGATTTCATTTTTTCGATCGTTTTCATAAATTAGCTTCTCCTTTTTCCACTGGTTTCATTATAGGAAAGCCAGAAAAAGAAACCCAGCGACAGATTTCGCCAGGTGTAAAACGATCAGACAATCAAGGCTGTTTGCCTGAATATTCAGATGGCAGCAGCGCGCCGTTTTCCGCCAGCGTGATCAGACTTCGCGCTTCCTCCTTGAGATCATAGCGCATATCGTGGTCCAGCCAGTCCAGCGTTACCCCCAAAAGCAGGCAGCGGTAAAAATGCAGCACAGTCTTCAGAGCTTCCGGTTCATATTTTCCATCCAGTCCCGCCTGACAGGCATAAGCGTCCAGCGTATTGCCGATCAGATCGGTCAGATGCTGCTGAAACAATTCGCGGCTGGCCGAATGATAAATATGCAGGGCCGCCTGCCGATACTTCTGACACCAGGCCAGCGCCTGATCCAGACTGTCCAGGAGCGAAAGCGTATCCCGCTGCTCGGGAAGCAAAGCCGCCGCCTGCTGGGCAAAGATTGCTTCCACCAAAGACGGGATATCCTCAAAATAATAATAGAACGTGTTTCGATTTAATCCGCAGCGTCCTACGATCTGCGCTACGGTGATCTTGTTCAGCGGTTTTTCCTGCGCCAGCGCCATAAAGTTATCCATGATCCATTGCCGGGTTCTGATCATTCCCATCACCTCGCCCGCATTATAGCACGATGCGAAAACCAAAAGAAATCCCCGGAACGACACAACCGGGGATTTGTTTAGATTCATAGTTTTCGGCTTACTGCTCGATCCAGACTTCAGAGAACTCGTTGGTCCCCAGCGTCGTGGACTTTTCAGTGGATAACGGATGGTTATGAATTGTCGCCTTGATCGGATAGCTGTAGATTTCATCGGTAACGATGACCATCGGCAGATCACGCTTCAGGATTTCCTGAATCTGCTTATACACTTCCCCACGGGCCGCTTTATCCGACACGGCGATGCCCGCTTTCAACAATTCGTCAATTTCCGGATTGGCATATTTGGAGATGTTCAGCGAACCGTTGGAACCGATCCGGTTTTCAATCGCGTTGGCGTCCGGGCCCTGCGAACCGGAGTTCATCGCCATATCGAAGTTGTAATTATCCAGCACCTTGGTCTGGAAGTTGGCGATTTCTGAAATATTCAGCTTCACTTCGATGCCAATTTCTTTCAGCTGCGCCTGAATGACCGTCGCGGTATCCTTGAAGTTGCCGCTTTCAAACGTGTCAAGCGTGCAGGTGAAATAATAGCCGTTTTCGTCCTGGGTATAGCCGGCTTCCTCAATCAGCTTCCTTGCCGCTTCCCGATCCATCTCCGGAATCCGCGCAGTGTCGCTCATCGCCCAGTCAAAGACCGGCGTCATGTACGTTTCCGGGACGCTGCCGATGCCCTTGGCCGCCTTATCGAGAATTTCCTGACGATTTAACGCCATGTCAACCGCCTGACGAACGCGCACGTCCGCAAACGGACCTTCTTTCAGATTGAACGAGAGATAAACGCGGCCGGTGGCGACATATTGGTAAACGTTGTAATTCGGATCCTGCTTCAGCGCGGCGATTTCCGAAGACGGGGCTTTGCCGAGAATGTCGTCGACTTCGCCATTCTGCCATGCCTGGAATGCCGTTGATTCATCCGGAATAATCGAAACGATTAATTCGTCGATATACGGCGCGCCCTTGAAGTAATCCTCATTGCGCTCCATGCGGATCGCAACGCTCTTTTCATACGAAACAAACTTGAACGGACCGGTGCCGACGGGCTGGAAGTTGGCTGGATTGGTCGACCAGTCGTACTCCGGCGTATCGTAGATATGCTTTGGCATGATGAAGGTTCCCAGCCAGCCGATCGTGGCGACAATCCCGGAATTCGGCTCGGAAAGATGGAATACGACGGTATTTTCATCCGGGCAGGTAATTTCGCTCAGCTGCTTGAAGCTGTTGGACTGATATCCTTCGGTACGGATCTTATCAAACGTCCACTTGACGTCCTCGGAGCTGAACGGCTCGCCGTCATGCCACTTCACACCTTCGTGAAGATGGAACGTCAGCGTCAGGCCATCTTCTGAAAATTCCCAGCTTTCCGCAAGATCACCGACTACTTCATTGGAAATCGTCTGCTTGACCAGCCGGTTGAAGATATTCTGATAGGCGACGACGCCCCAGTCGTCGACTTTCAAATCCGGATTGAAGCTGTACGGATCGCCCGCCCCGCGGACGATGTAGGTTCCTCCGCTGACCGGTTCGTCCGACGCGGTGGCGGCAGGTGCGGCGCTGTTCTCTCCCTGAACAGCACAGGCTGTTAACATGACGGCGCAGACGCCGACGATAATTTTCTTTACCCAGTTTTTCATCATTAATTTTCTCCTTTTCTGAATTTCGCTTAACCCTGCAGTTCAGAAAAGCAGTGCTCCGGAAACTCCGGTTTGTCTCCCCAGTTTCACGCCCTCAAGCCCCCTTTAATCAAACACAAAAAATCCGCCTTCCAATTAGAAGACGGATGATCAATCCGTGGTACCACTCCTATTATCCTGTCTGTTAAAACAGGATCACTCTGCGGACATCGTCGCACTTGCGAGAATGTCTTCTTCTATAACGGGAATTCCCGGCTTCCCCTACTCGGCCAGGCCTTTCAGTTCGCTGCTAACAGGGCAGTTGTCCCCGGTGTCCGTACTGCCTCGCACCTTCCGGCAGCTCTCTTAAACCCGACGTTCCAGTTTCTCATTTCCTGATCTATGCATTTGTGTTGATGGGATTAGTTTACCGCAGACCGAAAAACTTGTCAATTCTTTTTCAGTATTTTCTGAAAATTAATTCTCCATGTTCGTTTTCTCTATTTCAGCTTTCAGAAAATCGCAGTTAGTTTCCACAGCGGAGATGAAAAGCTTTGATCTTGATCTGGATAAGTTAGCCGGCAGACGGCGTGGCGATCAGAAACATCAGATCCCGCTGATTCTCCATTCCCTGTTCTTCGAAGAAATCATACATCGTCCAGTTGTAATAAAATCGTTCCGCCCCATAGACGGTATAGCCATCCTGATTGTGATCTGTCGTGTCGTAAGGATCGGCGACGATCAGAACATCATCCTGCGTCGTTTCCGTTCCCATGTTGTCATAGCCGATCACCACCTGCCAATGTCCGCCCCAGTCGTTCCAGGCGACCATCACCGGCGTGCCTTCCTTCAGCAGGGCTTCAAACCGTTCTAATGGAAAGGCCGCTTCCAGCTGATCAGCCGGATAATCCAGACTGCTTTCCAGATCGAAGCCGCCAACCTGATTAAAGATCGCGATCATGGATTCCATGTCGGTCGCTTCCGGGGTCAGGCCGTTGCTTCGCAGTTCTGCCAGTGTGCGCTCGGTCTGTTCGCCCAGCTGATCATAATAGTTGAAAACCAACAGCGCGGAAACCACCCCGCAGGACCACTCCGAAGTCTGCTGCATCGTCTGAAAATGCGGCAGAATCGTCAGCGTTTCCGTACTTTCGGCATTGTAAAAGTCAACCGTGGAAAAATAAGGTGAATCCGGATGATCGCCCTGCCGCTCAACCGCATCCGCGCCGGCTTCCGGATCCAGATCATCGCGGTAAGCCAGCTTCATCTGATCCGTAAAGTTGCCGCCTGAGCGAGTTGGGACGGAGTCCGCAGAAGCCAGAGGCGTCTGCGCGGCAGGCGCGGCGGAACAGCCCGCAATGAAAAGCAGTGCGCAAAGCACAGTCAATAATTTTTTCATAAAATGATACTTCCCCTTTCAAAATAGAAAAACAAAAACAGTTCTTTTCGTTTCTTCAATTTTCTTCCGGTGCGCTCCCTGCGCTTCAGGATAGAAAGACAAGACGATGGCTTTTGGCCGCTTGGTGATTGCGTGTCACAGAACTTTTTCAAAGCATTACGCTTTGGCATCAACAAGGGTAACCCTGTTTCAATTTCGGCATTTGACCCGGCTGTCCGAGGCCTGTTCTTCGTGGAACATCAGGTCATGCGGCCGGTCGTTTTCAACCGGCAATGACGTGGTACTCATCATTCAAAATCAACGGGTGTGATCGTCTGTTTTCCCATCCCTCCTTAACTTCAATCACGAAAAAATTATATCAAAAAAATTCGTCAGCGCAAGTATAAATTTAATAAAGTGATATCATCAGTTTAGCAACACTAAACTTTTGAACAATTTCTCTGACCGAAGCCTGTATGATTGCGCAGAGGTGTTCTTCCTTAGGAGAAACGATTGGTTCCGGCTGCCTTCTGACCAAATGAAAACTGCCGCAAGATCCGACAGCTTTCCTACTTCTCTATCAATTTCTCCATAAACCACGTCCGCAAAGCCAACTGGGAAATTCCACAATGGATCGTCCCATTCTTCAGCATCCGCAGCACTGTTTTTGAATCAAACCAGGCCGCTTCCTCAACTTCGGCCGGATCGATCGCAATGTCCTCCGATTCCGCGGTTCCCGCGTAAACGTAAACAAGCTGATCCGACATGCCATTGCTGGGATAAAATCGGCATAAGAGTCCTTTTGTTTGAACTTGAATTCCGGTTTCCTCCCCAACCTCACGGATTGCCGCAGATGCCGGGTTTTCGTCCGCCTCCACAGAACCGGCCGGGATTTCCCAACCTTCTTTGTCTATCGGATAACGCCAGCTGCGAATCAGAAGGATCTGACCGCGTGTGTTTTCCACCACCATGCCAGCCGAAGGCTGCGGATAATGCAGCACAGTATAGGACAGCTTTTGGCCGTCAGGATATTCCGCTTCATCCTGAAAAATCTGAATCCATGGATTTTTCAATACGCATCTTCGCTCTTTGCACGTCAATTTCATTCCCGATTATCCTTTTGTTTAATACAGCTCGATCTGAACGATCTTGCCCAGCTTCTTGAGATTTTCAGCCATCCGTTCAATCATCCGGATTTTTGCCCGCAGCGAGATCGTCGAATAGGCTAACTGGCGGTGCGCGGGATTATCGGAACGGCCGACCATGAACACGATTTTCGTGCAGTCCTGCAAAAACATTTTCGTCAGCAAGATCGCGCCGTCTTCCTGCTTCGTCAGCAGAAACTGCTCGTAAAACTGCGGCGACTGAGCGCATTCGTGCAGATATTCATTCGCTTTCTGCAGCGTCAGCACCCCTTCGGTCACTAAATCCAGCCCTTCGATATAGGCCATCGGCGGGACGTCGGAGGTTAAGGATAACAGGTTTTCAATCTGGATTTCCTTGCCGGTAATCCGTGAAACAATGTTGGACGTCGTCCCGCCGCAGCAGATTTTCTTCCCCGTAGCGCTTAATAAACGACCGACCACCTTGCGGTCATCCTCCGGATGTTCCGGCGGTCCGACCATCACGCGGGCCTCCGTAGCCGGCACGATCTTGGCCGTGGCTACGGTTGAATCATCGCCTGGCTGGCCCTGATACAGATCGTTGACGCAGGCCAGTAAAATCCGCGTCACCTCGCGTGCCGGATCAGTCGAGCGGCAATATTCCGTCAGATGTTTTTCCACATCGGCGTGATCCCAGCCAAAGTTCAAAAATGTGCCGACGCCGGCGTGGATAATCCCGTCGGAAAACACGACGATGAAATCGTTCGGCTCTACCTGAAAGCTGCTTTCCCGGATTCGCCGCTGCCCGATCACCCGCGTTGTCCGCGGCAATTCAATACACATTCCCCGGCGCATGATCACGGCGGCCGGATTATCAAATTCGATCAGATGCGCCATCCCGTCGTAGTAAATCTGAACGATGGTGAATGTGGAGTATGCGATGCCGCGCTCCTGACATTGCGGCAGCGTCGCAGTGATCGTATCGACCGCTTCCTGCAGCGTCGCACCCTCTGCCATCATCTCGCAGATGATCGTGCTGGTCAGTGTGGAAAGGATGTTCGCTTTCACCCCGCTGCCCAACCCGTCGGCCAAAACCAGAATGCAGAACTGATCGCAATAGCGGATCGCCACCTTATCGCCGCACAGTTCCTCATTCTTTTTGATCAGCGAAGAAAACGACGTTTCCACATGGATTTTTTCTTCAATCATCTTCATCCATCGCTTTCATCAGCCGCGTTAAGGCAACCTTGGACTTCGCCGTCGTTTCACCTAACAGGCTGGCGATTTCCTGAACGACGCGCATCTGATCGTCGATGACGGTCTGCGCAACCTCCGCCGTCTTCATCTGCATCTGGCGGATGACTTTCTCCTTGGTTTCCTCCACCGTCAAATCCATTAAAATCAGGATGACATAGCGGTGGTCCTCAATCGAGATCATCGCGTGGTTTAAGATTTTATGATATTGCGGATATTCGCAGCGGTAATACTGGACGCCGACAAAATCCTGAAGCAGCTCATGCAGCCCCTGATCCGGCAGAATCGACTCGACCGGCATGCCGATCGGATCAATTTCCTGCAAATTCATCATATTCAGCGCCGCCGGATTGATCTCGCGCACGCAGTTATGCTCATCCAGCACGAGAATTCCATTCGGTGTGTTCTCGATGATCAGATTGGAAATCGACTGGGCGTGCTCGAGTGCGTAGGGCAGACAGAGCTTCGGATCCGCTTTGCCCTCCAGCACTGCGATCGCTTTGGCGCGGCAGCTTTCGTAACCGCAGGCGCCGCAGTCCAGCTCCTTTTCCCGCGTCGTCTTGCCCATCAAAAACAACATGTCCTTAATTTCTTCTTCGGTATGCGTGTTCCGCTCGATTGGATCGGCCTGCCACTTCGCGCGCAGATTGGCGGGCAGCTGGGCCAGGCGCACCTGATCCTGCGGATCCATGTTGCGCCGGATCGCGCTGCGCGCTCTCCATTCGCTGTGATCGACATGGCATAACAGCGGACCGCCCAGACAGGACTGTTCGCAAGCCGACAGTTCGAAGAAATAGCCTTCCATGTGTCCCTGAGCGATCGACTTCAGCGCATCCCGGACGCGGTCCATGCCTTCCGCACTGACCCGCTCGTACACTTCGTCCGAACTGCTTAAGGTGCGGATCACCCCGCCGGGGGTCGGATACATTCGTACGGTGCTGGCTTTCAGACTTTCCCATCGGACTTCCGATTGTTCCTCATCCTCGTTTACAGGTTCGTCTTTCAGCCAGACAGAAAGATCCGGCATCGTTAACACCGCGTCGATGGCCCCCGCAAAGCGCGGATCGGCAGCTTCCTTCTGCTTCGCGATGCACGGCGTCAAAAACACCGTCTTCACACCCGGATAACGCTCTTTCAAATCATAGCCATGCGCGATCATCGGCGACACAACCGGCGCCAGCTGATCGACAAGTTCCGGAAAATTTTTCTCAACATAGGTGACGACGGCCGGACAGCACGTCGACAGAATGTTTTTCATCTGATGTTCCTCGATCAGCTTCATGTAAGCCTGAGAAACCAGCCGGGCGCCGACCGCCGTTTCCTCGATCACCTGAAACCCGATCGCTTTCAGCTGCCGTTTCAGCCGCGGATAGTCCGGCCAGACCGACGCAAAGGACGGTGCGATGCTTAAGGCCAGCGGCTGACCCTGAGCGATCCACTGACGGACCTGATCGACGTCGCTGTGAACCTTTTTTGCGCTGTGCGGACAGATCGCGTAGCATTTGCCGCACAGAATACACTCGTCTTCAAGAATTGTAGGCTGATGATTCTGATACGTCATCGCCTTGGTGGGACAGACGCGCACACAGCGCAGACAGTTGCGGCAGTTCGCCTCGGACAGCTGGATGTAGCTCATGCCAGGGCCGCCGTAATTTCCCGCTCGAGCACTTCTCTGACATTATGCAGACCGACGCCCAGCAGCTGCTTGCCGTTAACGCGCAGTCCCAGGCCCTGTGTGCAGACCTGCATGCAGAAAGCCCCCTTCACATTGACCTGATCTTCCCAGCCTTTTTCTTTGATTAACTCCTGCAGAATTGTGACGACTTCATTGCTGCCCTTGACGTAACAGGCGCTTCCAATACAAACTTCAACAGTGACCATGTCGCTTCTCCTTTTCGCTTATTTTCGATGCATCGGCACGCCGGTAAAATCAAAGCTTTCCAGCGATTCCTCAATCGTTTTCTGTTGGCCGTTATTTTCTTTCGCCATCCGGCCTTTCGCCACCATCGGCGGCTCGATGACCGCCGGCCCGGCGATGCAGCCGCCCGGACAGGCCATGCCTTCCAGAATGTTGCCGGTAAACTTGCCGAACTTCATTAACGTCAGCTGCTTCTTGCATTCCATGCAGCCGTCGGCGTACACGCTCACCGGCGCGGCCATTGCTTTTTCCTTTGCGACCTGCGCGACCGCTTTGCCAACACCGCCGCCCTGAGCGAAGTTGCGGCCGAAGATCGACGGATAGTCTTCCTCTTTCGCCTCTACTTCCGAAGGATCAATGTGTTTGGCGATCATCATCGCCGCGATTTCCTCAAAGGTCAGCACGTAATCAACGGCGGTGAAGGATTCCATCGCTTCCTGCTTTTTCGCCAGACATGGGCCGATAAAGATCACGCCGTGATCCGGATGGTCTTTTTTCAGCTTGCGGGCCAGCGCCATCATCGGTGAAACGACGGTCGACATATTGTTTTCGTAAATCTGCGGGAAGTGCATCTTTGCGAGGTTGACAAAAGCCGGACAGCAGGAGGTCGTCATCGGCACGCCGGCTTCCATCTTTTCCGCCAGCTCGGCCTGTTCCTCCCACGCGACGGCGTCCGCGCCCAGCGCGACCTCGTAGACTTTTTCAAACCCCAGCAGTTCAATGCTTTTCTTGATCTGCGGCAGGGTGGCGTTGTCAAACTGCCCCTGAATCGCCGGAGCGACGATCGCAAACATCGGCGTTCCCATTTTCAACAGGCTGACGACCGGCACGATCCATGACATATCCTCAATCGCGCCAAACGGGCAGGCGGCCTGACAGGCGCCGCAGTTGATGCATTTGGTTTCGTCGATCTGAGCGATCCCATTTTCATCCCAGCGGATTGCGTCGACCGGGCAGTGCTGGGAACACGGCCGCTCGGTGACGACGATCGCGTTGTATGGACAGCTGCGGGCGCAGGCGCCGCACTCCTTGCATTTTGTATAATCGATCTGGGCGCGGTGCAGCCCCATGCTGATGGCATCGAACTTACACGAAGCCAGACAGGCTTTCGCCATGCACTTGCGGCAGTTGTCGGTGATCTGAATCTTGCGGATCGTGCAGCCGTCGCACGCCGCGTCGATCACCTGAACGATCTGACGCGGATTGTATGCCGCAGCTTCATCCGCCATTTTCCCGCACGCCAGGCGCGTGCGCTGCCGCAGGATTTCTCTTTCCTTATACACGCAGCAGCGGAATTCCGCCTTGCGCCCCGGGATCAGTTTGCGGCTGATCGCGGCCGCGCTGTCGTCCGTCAATTTTCCTTCATAAGCCAGCTGTGAAATTTCCTTGAGCACGTCGAACTTGAACTGACGTGCTTCGTGATTGAACATGGACATTGTTTTCTCCTCCATTGCTAACAAATTCACATTACCATAGATAGCGCTGATTTTCAATTCTGAAAACCTACTTTTATTATCGCATATTCCGCAAGTGCTTTCAAAATAATTGTAAGCTTGTTTAACAATCGTTAAACTTACTATTTCCTGGGAAATTCAAGGCTGAAAAACAACCTTTTAACGGCGCTGTTCCTCAAAACTCTCGTTCCGGCTTCCTGCTGCCGCCATTCTGCTGAAACAGAGACCTAAGAAACAAAACCGGCTTATTTCCCGATGCTCGTTATCAAGGAATTCAAAGCACGAAAAAAGAACCCGCATTTTTTGCAGGTTCTTCATCTATGTTATTGATTCTATTTATACCGATGAACCGCAGCGGCTGTTTTCCAACATTTCCGCAACTCTCTCTATGACATCAATTCGATTCCACTGCTGAAACCAAACCGTTCTCATTTCTTCCTCGCGTTTACCCTTAATCCTCACAAAATGGCTGTTTATCTGTTCGATGGCTGTTTTGTAAATTTTCAGCAAAATGGGAAGTTGTAAGAAGCATCACACGGATCTGCGATTCATCGCGCAACGCCGGCGTTTAGCGGCGGTATCCTCTCTGTCCAGGTTCCATTTACTTTAACCTCCTTAGAATAAACGTTCCGTTTATTCTGAAAGCTTCGCTCCTCTTACTTTATCAGCCTTAATGGATTCATTGAGAAACTAGGTTCTCTCCTTAACGGACTCAACCGTTCTGATCGGCTGTCTGAGGGATCAGCTTCCTCTGTTTGAAGATCTCATTCCTTATCTTCGACTTTATTATAAACAGAGTTTTCAAAAAAGTAAGCCCTTTCATTCAAATTTTTTTCGTGCTATAATAAAAATGTTGAGGGTTGCCGTTTCAGGACAACCCTTTTTTACTGTATTCCGCGTTCTGATCTTCCTCTTTTTCCCATTGCAGCTCCATGCCGCCCTGCGACCACAGGCTTTCATGAACCTTCACGCCATGATGCAGCAGCGTCACATGCGCCCGGCCGCTGAGACTTTCCTGAATCCGGCCCTGCATCCGCCCGTTGTGCGGCGAAGCCAGCGAACAGGCCGGACCGCATTCCAGACGGATCCGGATCTGCCAGCCGCCCTGATGAAACCGCAGTTTGGCCCACCCGGAACCCTCTTTAAACTGACGGCAGCGCAGCGATTCCAGGCGGCAGCCGGTATAGGTCGCAAAGCGATGCAGCTGATCGCGCAGTTTGACGACAAGCAGACAACCATTAAATGTCAGCGGTCCTAACGGAATACTGGCCAGCGACAGGAAGAAGCACGAATCCGGTACGCCGCACTGGTTGGACTGAAACCACAGATAGCGCTGGGGAAACGAAGTGCCGCGGTCCTTTTCCAGATAACCCACGCCGGTTACGGGAAGCGAACGTCCGTTGGCGATGACAACGCCTTCCATGCGGTGATGCAGGCTGATCACGCCATGCACGCATTCCATATTTTTCAAATACGCGAACGGTCCCATGATCGTCGGGGCGTACCGGGAAAACGGCAGCGGCGTCAAGCCGCTTAAACGAAGCCGGACTTTCAGCTTTGGCAGATCGAGCTTCACGCGCGTCAGCGAAAATTCGTTGCTTCCCAGCGTCAGATGAAACGGCGACTGCCGCACTACCGCGTCCTGCCAGCCAAATTCCGCCCATTGTGATTGATTCGTCAACGTATCCGTCGTCTGAATAAAAAACGGCGCGGCTGAATGCTGCGGGCTGAAACCGACGATCACCGCCAGCGAACAACGCGGGTCGCACAGCCGGAAATACCAGCCTTCAAAATAATCTTTCTTTTCGCCAAGGGAATGCAGTCCCATTTCTTCTCTGCGGATCTGTGCTGCACGCATCCAATCACCTGCTTTCCCTTGCAGTATTTCCCACACGCAGCCACCTTAATCCTCAAAAATTCAGAAAATGAAAGACAACGGGATAATCTTGTACAAAAGAAAAGACGGAAAACATTCCGTCTGGGTTTGATCTAGGGCAGAATCGTGCCGATAAGCGGTTCCAGCTGCCTCGCCATCATCGGCCTGGCAAAATAAAAGCCCTGATACAGCGTGATCGGATAAGCTTTTAACAGCTTCAGGATGCGGGCGTTTTCCACCCCTTCAGCCACCAGTCTGATTTCCAGCTTGCAGCACAGCGACACGACGCTTTCGATAATCGCCAGATCCACCTGATTTTGTTCGCTCAAATCCCGGATAAACGATTGATCGATCTTCACGGAATCGGCCGGCAGGTTGCGGATCAGCAGCAGCGTGGAATACGCGATGCCGAAATCGTCGAGCGACAGATTGAAGCCGAACGCCCGCAAGCGGGCAAATTCCTGCGCCAGTCCTTCAAAGTCCTCGACCTGACAGCTTTCCGTCAGCTCAATCGCAATCTGACGCGGGTTGATTTCCAACCGCCAGGCTTCCGCGATCAGAAAATCGGCAAACCCTGGATCCTTAAACTGCAAATAGGAAACGTTAAACCCGGTGATAAAATCCGGACTTTTGCGCTGCCAGGAGCGCGCCTGGGCGAACACCTGACGGACGATCCAGCGGCCGACCGGAAGAATTTCCCCGGTGTTTTCCAACAGCCGGATCATTTCCCCGACGTCGGGATCGGCATTCCACCTTAACAGCGCTTCGCAGCAGACCACGCGGTGATCCTGATCGACTAACGGTTGATAAACCATTGAAAAGCCCTCGCACGCATGATTGACAGAGCGCGCCAGCATTTGCTTCAAACCACTTATCCGGCGGTATTCGGACGAAACCTCAAGGCTGAAAAAGACCAGCTGAGAACGCCGGTGTGCCTTGCCATGGGCCAGAGAATGTTCCAGCTTGCTGATGAGCGCCTCCTGCGTCGTTCCATCCTGCGGCACGCAGACAGCGCCGCCGGTGATTTCCAGACTGACCTGCCGGCTGCCCAGCTCTTTTGCCGCCTGCCTCAGCGCTTCAAACACGCTGCCCGCCTGATTGCGGCTGCCATCGGGAATCAAAACGGCGAATTCATCGCCTTCAAACCGGTACAGCGTCGCCGCCATCGGGCAGACCTGACGCAGCTTTACGGCGAAATCTGCAAGAATTTCATCGCCTCCGCGATATCCATAATTGTTGATGACTTCGCGGAAACCGTCGAAGCCGACGACCATCGCCACGCCTTTGATATCTGTAAAGTCCAGTTCGGCAAACTCCCGCATCGTCGGCAGACCGGTCAGCGGATCGATTTTATTGCGCGCGTCCAGGCGCGTCATCATTCCGGCGAACAACCACGGTTCGCCCTGTTCGTTTTTCATCATCGTGCCGCGGCATTCCAGCCACACATAATCGCCGCTCTGGCTGAGCGCCCGGTATTCACAGCTGTGGTGCATCTTGACGCCGGAAAAAACGTCTGCGATGTCCTTCAGGTATCGGCCGCGATCTTCCGGATGGATTTTCGCCTTCCACAGCTCAGCGGCGTTTTCCATATATTCGCCCGGCAGGCCGAAAAAGGTCACGGCATTTTTCGACCAGTGAGACAAATCCCGTTTGACGTCGCAGACATAGATATAAACCTGTTCAGAAGCTTCGGAAAAAGCTGTAAACAGAGCGTTGTCCAAAATCGTAGGCATTCCGCTTTCCCCTTTCGTATCCTTTTCTATTTTAGGGAATTCCTGCCAAATTTCAAATTGATTACCTAAACGGATCGTTTTCCGACTTAAATCAGCGTCAAATACAGCCCAGATGCGCTAACGCCCGGGCGATGCCGTCCTGATCGGACGAAGTCGTCACATAGTCGGCCAGCGCTTTGACTTCATCCACGGCGTTGCCCATCGCCACTGCCGTGCCGGCCAGCTTCAACATTTCAACATCGTTGTAATTATCGCCAAACGCCGCGACTTCTTCAGGCGCAATTTTCAACTGATCGATCAGCTCCCGCAAACCGACCGCCTTGTTCATGCCGCGGCTCACGACGTCGTAGCCGTCGGCGGAATAGCGCAGAAACGCCAACTCTGAATCGGCATGGAAGACTTCATCCACCGCCTCAGGCTCGGCATGCACGCTCGCGCTTTGCGGCAAAGCGCTCAGATGCCGGTCTTGCGTGGGACAGTCGATAAACGGTTCCGGTCCAATATCCGATTCTTTCTGCGGCTGCAGCCAGTCGATCTTCTCCGGATGTTGATAAATATAACAATGGTCAAGAAACTTCCAGGCCAGCCCCGCCTGATGAGAACGGCAGAACGCGTTGACGCGCTCCACCTGTCCCCGCGATAAATCATGATGCGCCAGAATCCGTCCCTGACCGTCGGCGACCACCGCGCCGTTGACCGCCAAAATGTAATCGGGGTTCAAGGCGTTAAGCGCCGCGCCCAATCCGTAATGCGTCCGTCCGGTCGCAATCACAAAAATCAGGCCGTTCTGCTTTGCCTGTGCGATCGCTTCCCGACATGAGCGCGGTATTTCATGGCGGTTTAAATCATACAACGTCCCGTCGACGTCAAAGACCAACAGTTTTATCATCGAATCATCACTCCTGGCCTTATTGTACCAGAATTCACTCATCCCGGGCGCGTTTTTCCCTTTCACAGCTCAATAGGGTAGAGGGAAAATAAATTTCGCCCCTCCCATTGCACCGTACGTACGGAT